>Ga0308165_1000091_pt1 | contig 236079 bp, 195 predicted proteins | sample PhyWR2_FD_201032 | JGI IMG/M metagenome (GOLD analysis project Ga0308165, IMG submission 201032) | Phyllosphere microbial communities from UC Gill Tract Community Farm, Albany, California, United States - DLSLW.R2 | ecosystem: Host-associated > Plants > Phyllosphere > Unclassified | place... | reverse complement strand
GTTGCCGAAAGTCGCAACGGAATGCGGCAGGCGCGAAGCCAGTTTGCCCACTCGAAAGCGGCATCCCCACCATTGCCGCGTAACATCGCAAAAGAGATATCGCGAAGTCGTTCGGGTTCGCCACAAAGCTGGTGACGGGCTGCAAAATCCGGCGTGCAGACGGCACTGACGGTGTCGGCAAAAAGCGGCTCGTGAATGAAACCGGGGATTTGTCCGTGGGTCGCGACGATCGCGCAATCGGCATCGAACTGCGTGAGGTCGATGGCATCGCCCTCGAGGGATTCGATCGAGATATCCACGTCTCCAAGGGCTGGAACGATGCGTCCCAACCTTGGCGCCAGCCATCTGGCCGCAAAACAGCCTTCCGCCAGAACCTTCACCTGCCGCCTGCTGCCGGAGGCCATGAGATCGGAAAGACTGCCGATCATGGTCTCGAAAGCGTCCGCAAGGCCGGGATAAAGCGTGCTGCCGGCGTCGGTCAGCACGAGCTCGCCGCGCTGGCGGCTGAAAAGCGGTTGCCCGAGATGGGTTTCGAGAATGCGGACCTGCTGGCCGATTGCGGCGGTCGAGACATGCAGTTCTTCTGCTGCCCGCGAGAAGCTGGAGTGACGTGCGGCCACCACAAATGCGCGCAGGGCGGTCAGCGGCGGCAGCCGGGAAAGCGTCGGCAATCGAAAAGCTGCCCGCGTGACCGAAGGAGGGATGAATTCCGTTCTCATGGCCGTTTTCCCTTCATGGCTAAAATACCCGGCCTTCCCTGAGATGGGTCGTGGTGCCGTTGAGGTAATAATCGCCGATGACGCGCGCCTTATGGGCAAGGGGATTGTGATTGTAGACCGTGCGGATGTTGCGCCAGTGGCGGTCGAAATTCCGCTCGCTTGATGTCGCCGAGCCGCCACCCAGTTCGTAAAGGTTGGTGGCGACCGTCAGCGAAAGCTGCGAGGCGATGATCTGGGTTCGCGCGGTGGCGAGCGATCCTTCCAGCAGGGCGGCCTCTATCGCCTCTTCATCGCCGGTGGCGAAGGCCGCCGCAGTGCGGTCGAGCGTCCGGGCAGCCTCGCGGATCAGGGTCTTGACGGCGAAAGCGCCGGCGCTGATTTCGCCGAGCATCTTCTGCACGAACGGGTCCTGATTGGCGGTTTCCGCGCTGCTGTGAAGGGTGGTGCGCGCCTGGCGCAGAACATACTCCACGCCGTCATTCAGCGCGCCTTGAACGGCACCGGCGGCAGAGGCGGCGAGATGCAACTGCCGCATGGCGGAGCTGTGGCGGCCGATCTGGCTGCCGAGCTTGCGGGTTGTCAATTCATGCGGCAGCACCTCGACATTTTCGAGCAACACGCCGCCGCTTGCCGTCATGCGCTGGCCCATGCTGTCCCAGTCGTCGAGGATGGTGATGCCGGTGCGATCGAGCGGAATGAGCACGCCGATTGGCTGCTCGTCGTCACCGATCGCGCTGAAAGTGCCGAAATCGGCAAAGGCGGTGCCGGTCGCATACCATTTTCGGCCGTTCAGCCGGTAGCGGTCGCCATCGGCGCTCAGCCGTGTGGTGATTTCGCCCGGGCGCTTGGTGCCCTGTTCGGTGCTGGCGCCCGCAAAGAGCTTGCCGGCAAGCACCTGTTCGAGATGCCGCCGGTCTTCCAGCTCGATGGGGGCGAGGGCGAGGTTTTCGGTGAAATTAAAATGGCTGCGCAGCGCGTGCGGAATATTGCTGTCGGCTTCGCCGAGGATCATCAGGACCTCAATATAGTCGGCAATCGAGCCGCCCGGTCCGCCCTTGGCTTCGGGAACGCGCAGCGTACCGATCTTTGCTTCCTTGATAAGCGCGAAGATGTCGAAGGGCAGGTCGCGGTGGCGCTCGCGGAGGGCGGCATCCTTTGCCGCGATAACCGCAATGTCCTTTGCCCGGGCCAGAATCTCGTCCCGGCTCGGCACGCCGGAATGATCGGTGGTGGTTGTCTGTGGTTTCGGAGTGGACATTGCGGTTTTCCCGTGAGCGGATGTGAGGGCCTGCGGCACGGTCGCGCCGCAGACTTTTTTTCGGTGATCAGGCGACGGCGCGCGGCTTGAGGGCCGGGCGGGGTGCGGGCTCGACATTGCGCGGCACGCGGCCTTCGACGGGATGGCTTGGGTCGTTGAAGCCGGGCGTGGACGGATGGCCTGTCGTGACAAGGCTGTCGACCAGCGCTTCATCTTCCGCATCGATCTTCACATCGAGGGCGCGGACATAACCGTTCCAGTGCTCTTCGGTGCGCGGGCCGGTGATGGCGGCGGTGACGAACTTGTTGTTCAGCACCCACGCGAGCGCGAAATCTGCCGCCGAAACGCCCTTCGAAGCGGCATGGGCCGCGACCTTCTGGGCGATCTCAACCGATTCCGGACGCCATTCCGTTTCCAGAACACGCTTGTCGCCACGACCGACGCGGGTATCGGCACCCGGCTGTTCGCCCGGCTGGTATTTGCCGGTAAGCACACCGCGTGCGAGCGGTGAATAGGACACCACGCCAAGGCCATAATGGTTGGCTGCCGGCAACTGCTCGGCTTCGGCCGTGCGGTTGACGATATTGTAGAGAGGCTGGCTGGCGACAGGCCGGTCAATGCCGAGCTGGTCGGCCAGATGCGAGATTTCGGCAATGCGCCAGCCACGGAAGTTCGACACGCCGAAGTAACGCAGCTTGCCGGCGCGGATAAGATCGGCAATGGCGCGCACCGGCTCTTCCAGCGGCGCGTCGAAGACGGCGCGGTGGAAATAGAGGATGTCGATATAGTCGGTATTGAGACGGCGCAGCGAATTCTCGACGGTCTCGATCACCCATTTGCGCGAATGCCCACCGAGATTAGGACCCTTGGTATGGGAGTTGACGAATTTCGTCGCCAGCACCCAGTGATCGCGACTGGCCTTGATGCCGCGGCCGACGACTTCTTCCGACTTGCCGTCATGATAGACGTCGGCGGTGTCGATGAAGTTGATGCCCTGTTCGCGCGCCTTGTCGATGATGCGGAAAGCCACGTCATCCGGCGTCGGGCCTCCGAACATCATCGTGCCGAGGCTCAGCGGCGAAACTTTCAGCGCGCTGCGTCCGAGATAGCGATAGTCGACCATTATAATTGCTCCTTGAAGTTATTGGGCATGGTGGCAAGCCACGGCGTGGTTCTTGCCGAAAAGGGTGTAATCCGGCGCTTTTTCGCGACAGAGATCGGTGGCGAGCGGGCAGCGGGTGTGAAACCGGCAGCCGGCTGGCGGATCATGCGGGCTTGGCAGATCACCGGAAATCGGTGCCGCCTGTTTGCGGCGGGCGGGATCCGGAACGGCGGCGAGCAGCGCGCGGGTGTAAGGGTGCTTCGGCGAGGCCCAGAGCTCTGCGGTCGGCGCGCTTTCCACGATCTTGCCGAGATACATAACCAGCACGCGGTCGGAGAAATAACGTACCACGGAAAGGTCGTGGGAGACGAAGAGATAGGAGAGCGACAGCCGCTTCTTCATCTCCACCAGCAGGTTGAGGATCTGTGCCTGTATCGAAAGGTCGAGCGCCGAGACAGGCTCGTCGCACACCACCAGTTCCGGTTCCAGAACCAGCGCGCGGGCAATGCCGATGCGCTGGCGCTGGCCGCCGGAAAATTCATGCGGATAGCGGTCGAGCGCGTCCGTCGGCAGGCCCACCTGCGCGACGATGGCCTCGACGATTTCGCGCTGGCGCGCCCTGTCGCCGATGCCGTGCACCTTGAGCGGCGCGGTGAGGATGGTGCGAACCGTCTGGCGTGGATTGAGCGAAGCGAAGGGATCCTGAAAGATCATCTGGATGCGGCGGCGGATACCGCGCAGCTGCGACGACGTCATCGCCGTGACATCAGCGCCCTTGAAGGTGATCCTGCCGGAAGAGGGTTCGACCAGCCGCATCAGCGATTTGCCGAGCGAGGATTTTCCGCAGCCGGATTCACCCACCAGCGCTACGGTCTCGCCCGCCTCGATGTCGAGCGAGACATCATCGACGGCGCGCACGGTGCCGCGTCCGCCCGTATAATGGGTGGAGAGACTATGCACTGACAAGAGCGTCATCGGATACCTCCTGTGATGTCGGGAATACGAAGGGACAGGCGGCGTAGCGGCCTTCCGAAATCGGCCTCAGTGGCGGCACGAACTGCCCGCAGAAACCACGGGCGCTCGGACAGCGTGGCCGGAAGGCGCAGCCGCGCTCGCCGGTGGCGGAGACGATGGAGCCGGGAATTTCGATCAGCGGCCCGTCACGATAATGCTGGCCGTCTTCCGCGCGTGGCGAAGCGGCAAGCAGCCCGCGCGTATAGGGATGGTAGGGGTTGGAGAACACCGGTTCCGGCAAACCCTCTTCCACCTTGCGGCCGGCATACATGACCATCACCCGGTCTGCCCATTGCGCCACGATGCCGAGATCGTGGGTGATCAGGATCACCGCCATGTTGAGATCGCGGCGCAGATTGTCGAGCAGTTGCAGGATCTGCGCCTGTATCGTCACATCGAGCGCGGTCGTCGCCTCGTCGGCGATCAGCAGTTTCGGATTGCAGGCGACGCCGATGGCGATCATCACGCGCTGCCGCATGCCGCCGGAAAGCTGGTGCGGATAATCATCCACCCGTCGGGCGGCATCGGGAATGTTGACGAGGTCCAGAAGCGCGATGGCGCGTTTGCGGGCCTGATGCCGGTCGATCTTCTCGTGGATGCGCAGCACCTCGATGATCTGCTCGCCGACCGTCAGAACCGGGTTCAGCGAGGTCATCGGCTCCTGGAAGATCATGCCGATATCGCGGCCGCGAATGCCGCGCCATTGCCGTTCGGAAAGCGGCAGCAGGTCGCGGCCCTCGAGCTGAACTCGCCCACCGGTCTTGGCGTGTGAGGGCAGCAGGCCAATGAGGCCGAGCGCCGTCAGGGATTTTCCAGAGCCGCTCTCGCCGACGATGGCCAGCATTTCGCCGGGGCTGACATCGAAACTGACGCCTTTGACCGGCTGGGCCGAGCCGAAGCTGACGGAGAGATCATGAACTTCGATCAGTTTGCTCATCGGCGTTCCTCCGAGAAACGGGGGTTGAGTGCATCGTTGAGGCCGTCGCTGATGAGGTTCAGCGAAATGACGGTGAAAACGATGGCGAGGCCGGGAAGGGCAGTCAGATACCAGGCGGTGCGGATGACGTCGCGTCCCGAACCGATCATTGAACCCCAGGAAACGCGGTTGGGATCGCCAAGTCCCATGAAGGACAGCGCCGCTTCCATGAGGATCGCACCCGCCACCATGACGGAGGAGGTGACGATGATCGGCGGTAGCGCATTGGGCAGGATTTCCTGAAAGACGATGCGCGCATGGCCGTAACCGAGGCTGCGGGCGGCGAGCACATAGTCCTTTTCGCGGATGGCGCGGAATTCGGCGCGGGTGAGGCGGGCCACCAGCGGCCATGTGATGATGCCGATTGCAGAGGTGACCGTAGTGACCGACGGTTGGGCGATGGCGACGAGTACAACAAGCAGCACGAAATTCGGCAATGTCTGGAATATTTCGATCAGCTTGACGAGAATATCGTCGATAACGCCGCCGAAATAACCGGCGAAAGCGCCGATCGAGATGCCGATCGTCAACCCGATCAGCGTGGCGACGACACCGACGGTGAGCGAAATGCGCGCGCCGTGGACGATGCCGGCCAGAACATCCCGGCCCATGGAATCGGTGCCGAGCGGATAGGCGGCATTCTGGCCGGGCCAAAGGAACGGGCGGGCCACCATTTCCAGGGGATCGCCGGGGTAGATCAAGGGGGCGATCAGCGCGGCGATGAGGACGGTGGCGAGAAACAGCAGCCCGACGATGGCGTTGGGGTTGGTCAGGAAAATTTTCAATTCCCGCCGCAGACCGCGCCGGGGCACGGAGACGGAGCGGGCCGAAAGCGCATCCGGCGCGTGGATATAGGGCCAGACTTTTTCTTCCGGTTTCTTCGGTTTGGGATTGGTCTCTTCAGCGCCGAGTTCGGCCGTGTTGAGGACCGCTGATGTATGGGAGGAATTCATCGGCTTTCTCCGATGCGGGGATCGAGCCATGCCTGCAACAGGTCCACGGCTGCATTGACAATGATGACGACGAGGGACGAGAGAAGCAGAATGCCGAGCAGCACGCTGAAATCGCGGGCCATGACGGCTTCGAAAGCAAGACGGCCAAGGCCCGGCCAGCTGAAGACGGTTTCAACCACGACAGCGCCGCCCAGCAGGCCGCCAATGTGCATGCCAGCCATGGTGGTTATCGGGATCAGCGCGTTGCGCAGAATATGGCGTGTGATGAGCCGGAACGGCGAAACGCCCTTGGCGCGTGCCGTGCGCACATAGTCCTGAGATTTCACTTCCAGCATCGCCGCGCGGGTGAGGCGGGCGTAGATCGCCAGAAAATAAAGCGCCAGCGAAAGGGCGGGGAGAACGATGTAGCGCAACCTGTCGAGAAAGGCGGCGAAACCGGTGAGGCTGCTGCCGATGGTGCTGTCGCCGCCAGACGGAAGCCAGCCGAGCTTCACCGAGAAGGTGAGGATAAGCATCAGGCCGATCCAGAAACCCGGCACGGAATAAAAGATCAGCGAGCCGATTGAAATGATCCGGTCCGGCAGCTTGCCGGAAAAAAGCGCCATGATGGAGCCGAGGAACACGCCGACGAAGATTGCGATGCCAAGGGCGGCGCCCATCAGCGCCAGAGTACCTGGCAGCCGCTGGCCGATGAGGTCTGCGACCGGCATGCCGTAGCGCGGCGAAAAACCGAGGCTGAACTGCGCGAGATTGCCGAGATAGTTCATGAGCTGATGCACGATCGGCAGGTCCAGTCCGAAGCGGGAGCGCATTTCGGCCATGGTCTCGACGGTTGCCGAACCGGCTTCCGCCGCCAGCACATCGGCGGCATCGCCCGGTGCCAGCTGCAGCAGGAAGAAGTTCAGGATGACGATACCGAGAACCGTCGGGACGGCCTGAATGGCCACCCGTCTCGCCTGCGATAATATTCTTTTCGAATTCGACATCGGCTCCAGTCCGCAATCGAGAAAACATAAATCAGCCCGCAAAGGCACGGACATTAGTTGACTAATTTTATGGAATTTGTCAAAGAGTAATAGAATTATTTTCTGAAATTTACCAAAATATGCGCATTAAAAGAAAGATAATTCCCATTAATGAGAATGGTTGGTTCCTCATGCCAATCCCACTCTCGTCTGCGGAACAAACTTCTCTCAAAGCGCAGCCGTTCAGTTTCGCCGGGTTTTCGCCGGTTCAATCAAGGAGAGGGTATCGCATGACTATTTTCAACCAGACGACGCGGCGCGGATTTCTGCTGGCGTCGGTGGCGCTTGGCGTGGTGTCGTTGCCGGGGCTGAAGCTGCGGGCTGCGGAGCCTGCAAGCGGCGGCACGGCCACCTTGCTGATCTCATCGGAACCGCCGGTGCTGACGACGATCGCACATACGGCCTATAATTCCGTCTATATATCGCCCAAGGTTACCGAGGGTCTGCTGACCTATGATTTTGATCTTAATCCCAAGCCGCTTCTGGCTAAATCATGGGACGTGAGCGCGGATGGACTGCGTTATACCTTCAATCTGCGGCCCGGTGTGAAATGGCACGACGGCAAGCCGTTCACCTCCGCCGATGTGGCTTTCTCCATCAGCACCATCAAGGAAGTGCATCCGCGTGGTCGCAATACATTCCTGAACCTTACCGCGGTCGAGACGCCCAATGAGCTGACGGCGGTTCTGGTTCTTTCCAAACCCGCGCCCTATCTGATCACCGCACTTGCCGCCGCCGAAACGCCCATCGTACCCAAGCACCTTTATGAGGGCACGAAAGTCACCGAAAATCCGGTCAACCTCGCACCCATCGGCACCGGCCCGTTCAAGTTCAAGGAGTGGGTGCGCGGCAGCCATATCGTTTTTGAGCGTAATGCGGATTATTGGGATGCGCCGCGCCCCTATCTCGACAGGCTGATCGTCCGCTTCATTCCGGATGCATCGGCCCGCGCCATCGCCATCGAAACCGGAGAGATCGATCTCGCCCCCAGCACGCCGGTCGCCTATAGCGATCTTGACCGCTTGAAGGAATTGCCGAGCCTCGGCTTCGACACCAATGGCTATCAATATACCAATTCGATCAGCCGCGTGGAATTCAACCTCGAAAAGGATGTCTTTAAGGACGTGCGTGTCCGCCGCGCCTTCGCGCATGTGATCGACCGCAACGTCATCTTCAACACGGTCAATTTCGGTTATGGCGCGACGATCGCGGGTCCGATCAATCCGAAGCTGACGAAATGGTTCGTGAATGATCTGAAAACCTATCCGATCGACCTGAAGGCGGCGGAAGCGCTGCTGGATGAGGCCGGATACAAGCGCGGTGCCGATGGCATCCGTTTCAAGCTCAATCTCGATTACGTGCCAAGCACCGAGGCCTATCCGCGCGGGGCTGATTATATCCGTCAGGCGCTGGCGAAGGTCGGCGTGGATGTGACGGTGCGCACGCAGGATTTCGCCACCTATACGAAGCGCATCTACACGGACCGCGATTTCGATTTTGCCTATGAGGGCATGAGCAATCTCTTCGATCCGACCGTCGGCGTGCAGCGGCTTTACTGGTCAAAGAACTTCAAGAAGGGTGTGCCTTTCTCCAATGGTGCAGCCTACAGCAATCCGAAGGTGGATGCGCTGCTCGAAGCCGCTGCCATCGAGATCGATCCGGACAAGCGCGTGGCGCAATGGAAGGAAATCCAGCAGATTCTCGTTGAAGACGTGCCGGCCATCGACATCGTCGCGGCACCAGAAATCACCATCTTCAACAAGCGCATCGCCGATCACACCATCGGCGCCGAAGGTGTGGCGGGAAGCCTCGCCTTCGCGCATATCGCCGCATCCTGATTGTCTCGCCAGACCCGGCTCCCCTTTTTGCGGGAGCCGGTATTTTTCCCTTTCATCGAGGCCAAAGCCATGAGCACGACACTTTCTGAAATCTGGTACACACGCTGCCCGGTGCCCACGCCCGTGGGGCTGGCGGCGCAGCTCGGTTATCTCGGGCAGACCTTCGAAGAGGTCGGCATCGCGCTGAAATCCATCATCGATTCGCCTGACCGTTCGGTTCGCCAGAGCCATTTCAACCACACGCTCGAATGGTCCTTCCGCCACGGCGGCAATGTGCCGCCTATCCGCGCCCGCTCGGAGGGGCGCAATACACGCCTCGTCGGTATTACCTGGACGGATGAATTTCAGGCGATCATCACCCTGCCGGAGAGCGGCATCCGCTCGCTTGCCGATCTTGTCGGCCGTCGTTTCGGTGTGCCGCGGCGACCGGAAGGCATTGTCGATTTCATGCGGGCGACGGCGCTGAAGGGCATTGTCTCCGCGCTTTCATTGCAAGGGCTGACGGTTGAGGATGTCGAACTGACTGACATTGTCATTGCGGATTCGGTGCTGGCCTCGCAGGAGGGGCCGTCGCTTTTCGGCCTGAAGCGCCGGCAGTCCTTTGGTGAGGAGATCATCGCGCTGCTGCGGGGCGAGGTCGATGCGATTTTCGTCAAGGGAACGGCGGGTATTGCCGCAGCCAATCTGATCGGGGCCGTGCAGGTGGTGGAATTCGGCTTTCACCCTGATCCGAAAATCCGCATCAACTCCGGCTCCCCCCGGGTGCTGACGGTTGATGGGCGGCTTGCAGACGAGCGTCCCGATCTGGTGGAGCGGCTGGTTGGCGCCATTCGCAAAGCCTCGCTCTGGGCGGAGCAGCATCCGGAAGAGACGCGCCGTTTCATCGCGCGGGAGGCTGGCGCCACGGAAGAGCAGGTTCTGGCCGCCAACGGGCCGGAGGTTCACCGCCATCTTGGCCTCGGCCTTGATGCGGACCTTGTGGCCGCTGTCGGCCATTACAAGGATTTCCTGCATCAATGGGGTTTCCTTGAAAACGACTTCGATCTCGATGCCTGGATCGACGCCCGTTTCGTGACGGCAGGTGAGAGGGCGGTGGCATGAGTGGTGCTTTATCCACCGTTCCGCGCCCGCCGGAGCAGCAATCCAGCCCTGTTGCCATCGCAACCGCGCTGGCCGAAGATTTCAGCCAGACGGCGGCTGACCACGACAAAAGCGGGGAATTCGCCGCCGGTAATTTCGAAGCGCTTTTCAAGTCGGGTCTGCTCGGCCTGGTGACGGCTGTGAAGGATGGAGGCTGGGGCGAGGGCATGGAAACGGCGCATGCCGTCATTACGGCCATTGCCAAGGGCGATCCGTCCACCGCGCTCATTCTCGCCATGCACTACAGCGTTCACGCCGCGATCCGGCGCGGCAAATGGCCGGCTGCTCTCTCGGCAAAGGTATTGGTCGCCAATAATAGGGAGCCGGCGCTTCTGAACAATGCGCAGGCGGAGCCGGGTGTCGGTTCACCCGCCCATGGCGGCCTGCCGGAAACGACGGCGCGGATCGAAGGCGATGTCTGGGTGGTCAATGGCCGCAAGAGCTTCGTCACCGGCCTGCCGGGGCTGAAATGGGCGATCGTGCTTGCCGTGACGACGGAAGAAACGCCGCGTCTTATTCAGCTTCTGGTTCCACTCGATGCTGCTGGCATCGCCCAGGAAAAGGCATGGGAGGCGACCGGCATGTATGCCACCGCCAGCCATGATCTTGTGCTGGAGGATGTAAGAGTGCCGCTTGCAGACATCGTTGCCGAACAGCCAGCGGATGAGCCGCTGCGGCGCGATGAGGCCGATGGCTATAATTTTTTCGCGCTTCTGGCGTCCGTTTATCATGGTGTAGCACTTTCGGCGCGGGATGATCTGCTGCGCCATCTGACGGGCCATGCACCAGTAAGCCTCGGTGCGCCACTCTCCTCCATTCCGCGTATTCAGGAAGGTCTTGGCCAGATCGAGGTGCTTCTCGCGGCAAACCGGCGCCTGCTTCTTTCCGTCGCCCGTGATATCGATGCGGGAGAGCGGGTGGGAACGGATGCGCTGGCCGTTCGCCATGTGGTGATCGACAATGCGGTGACGGTGACCGATCTGGCGCTGGAGCTTGGCGGCAATCGCGGCCTGCGGCGGGACTATAATCTCGAACGCCATCACCGCGATGCCATCACGGCAAGGGCGCATGCGCCGCAAAGCCACATGATCCGCACGATTCTCGGCCGTCAAAGCATCAAGGCGGCGGATGGCTGATTGGCGAAGGTACCGGGCGGCCTTGCTTCCGGCAAGACCGCCCGGCATCGTCCCCGCTTCAATCCCGCAATAGCGGCAGTAGCCTGTCGCCCTGCCGTTCGATTTCCTTCAGATAGGGCGTGTCGGAAAGGATGAAATGGGTGATGCCAAGCGCGCGGTATTTGCGCAGCGAGGCGGCGACATCCTCCGCCGAACCCACCAGCCATGTGGTTGCGGCACCGCCGCCGCCGAATTTGCCGGGCGCGGTATAAAGATTATCATCAAGCACGTCACTCCGATGGTGCAAATCCAGCAGCCGGCGCTGGCCGACCGCCAAGCCTTGCAGATGGTCGTTCCATCGCACGCCATTATTAGCGGCCATTTCAGCGACTTTCGCCTCGGCGTCGCGCCACGCTTCGGCCGTCGTTTCTCGCACCAGCGTGGTGATCCGCAGGCCGAATTGCAGCGGCGGCAGGTCGCGGCCAAGCGTCTGGCTGAAATGTTTGAGCCTTTCTATCCGCTCGCGCACGTCGGCAAGCGGTTCGCCCCAGAACAATTGCACGTCGGCCTCGGTTGCGGCGACCTCTTCGGCCGCTTCGGAAGCACCGCCGAAGTAAAGCCTGGGATGCGGGCGGCTGTCCTGTGCGGCGATACGTGGTAGGACAGTGGAATTCTTCACCCGGAAATGCTCACCGTCAAAGGTGACATTTTCCTCTGTCCAGAGCCGCCGTACCAGCCGCATGAACTCTTTCGTTCGGGCATAACGCTGCGCCTGATCACCTTCTTCGTCGCCATAGGCTGCAAGCTCGTCTCGACCCGAGACGACATTGATCCGCACGCGGCCACCGGAAAGCTGGTCGAGCGTGGCGGCGGCCGAGGCTAGGTTGGCCGGTTTCCAGTAACCGGGACGGATGGCGATCAGCGGCTCGAATGTCGTGGTCCGCGCCGCAAGGGCTGCTGCGACCGTGAAGGTGTCGGGCCGGCCCCAGCCGGTGCCGAGCAGCGCGCCCTTCCAGCCATGATTTTCTAGCGCCTTTGCATGGCTGGTCAATGTATCGAGGCTGTTATGGTTGTCGCTGACTGCATCGCCGCGATGACCGGGTTTGACGTCATTGGGAATATACCAGAGAAATTCACTCGTGTTGCTCACATCATCCGCCTGAATTGTCGGTTTGTCGCGCGGAGGAGGGACCCACCGCTGTAACGTCCGGTTTGGGAGGCGAAAACCTCCGAGGACACGAGAATGGCAAAGCCGCGCCTGCGGGGCCAAGCAGCGGCGTTTCTTTTGGCATGCGGCGGGGGAAAAGCTTTGCTCAGACTTTGCCGATATTGCACATATTTTCCATGTAAAAAATTGAGATAAAAGATTCCGTTTTTTCGGTGATCCTAAAGCCCACGGGAACCCATTTTCTACGCTGTTGTCGTTGCTTGGTTTGATTTTTCCCAAGGTTTGAAAAGGTGAGCAAGGCAATAGTCGACGGGAATCGTAGGATTCTCCATTCTTGAGGCACACCGCCCGCAAACCACGGAGTAGGCATGTGTACCACCTTGATTGTCCCCGGTCTGAACGGTTCGGATGAGGGGCATTGGCAGCGGCACTGGTTGCTGGATGATCCTCAGGCCCGGCTGGTCGATCAGGACAACTGGCAATGCCCTGTTCTCGAAGACTGGATTGACCGTCTTGAGGTAGCACTTTCCAAGGTTGAAAGCGCCTATCTTGTTGCCCACAGCCTTGGTTGTCCGCTCGTGGCGAATATGGCGTCGCGACCTTCGGCTGCCAAAATCAGGGGCGCGCTTCTGGTCGCTCCCGCCCATCTCGATCGGGTGGAGGCAATGCATCCCTGTATCGTCCGGTTCGGCGCGTTTCCGCAGCAGCCGCTTGCTTTTCCCAGTCTCGTGGTGGGCAGCATGAATGATCCCTATATGAGCCCTGAAGAGCTGGTGCATACCGCCACCAGCTGGGGAAGCGACCTCGTCAATCTTGGCTCCGTCGGGCACATCAACATTGCCGCCGGTTTTGGTCGGTGGCCCGGAGGTTATGCGCTTTTCGACCGTCTGAAATCGACCGCTGAAAAGACCGCGAGCGGATCGAGACTGCACGGGTTGCCGGGGATACATGCTGTGCATCTTCAGGGCGACGCCAGCGTGCTCTGAAACGGAATTTTTTCCGTGGCTACATCCTTGGTCCACCTTTGCCGGCGATGCCGCAATTATAGAATAGTAATTTTATGGAAAATATTGACGATTTTTGCCAGTCGCCGGAGGATAGGGGGAATTGAGCAAAGGAGGCGCACATGCCGCAGGGACTTCATGCGTTTACTTTCGATCTGTTCGGCCTGACCCGGCGTCAGCCCCATGAGGAAGAACGGCTTCATCTTCACCCGCTAGATCACTCCGGGCGCATCCGGCAGGGGAAAAGCGATCTCGAACTGGAGCGGGAAGAGATCTGCGAAATGAACTTCGCGATGCTGGGCCTCTACCCGGTCTTCTGAGCACGGTTCGCAAGCGCTTCTTTCCCTTTTGATCCCGTTCATTCGAGAGAGAATCTCCCCTCGATGGATGGAAATTGGAACAAAATTTCTTAAACGCGCCGGGGAACTGGTTACCCTTTCATCATGACGTCGCATCGCCCGAGGGGCGGATTGCAAAGGACCTGCCGATGAGCAAGCACGATAAACCACTCGATTTCCTGTGGTTCATACCCACCTCCGGCGATGGCAGCTATCTCGGCTCAGATGATCTGTCGCGCCCCGCCGATCCCGGATATTTCCGGGAAATTGCCCAGGCCGCCGACAGACTTGGTTATTCCGGCGTGCTCATTCCCACCGGTGTTGCCTGCGAAGAATCCTTTATTCTCGCGGCCAATCTCGCTGCCTATACCGAGAAGCTCAAATTCCTTGTCGCCATTCGCCCGGGCGTTGCTTCACCCGCTTATTACGCGCGTCTGGCCTCCACGCTCGATCGTGTGTCCCATGGGCGGTTGCTGCTCAACATCGTTGTTGGCGGCAGCGCGCAGGAACTGGCCGGTGACGGCATCTTCCTGCCGCATGACGAGCGTTACGACCATGCCGACGAGTTCTTCCAGGTGTTCAATTCCCTGATCGAAACCGGCAAGGGAGATCTCGACGGCAAATACATCAAGGCGCAGGGTGCCAGGCTCGGCCTGCCGCCGGTGCAGGAACCGCGCCCGCCGCTTTATTTCGGCGGCTCTTCCGATGCCGGCATCGATTTCTCCGCTGGGATCACTGACAAATATCTGACCTGGGGCGAGCCGCCGGCACAGGTGGCGGAAAAAATCGCCAAGGTGCGCGCCGCCGCCACCCAAAAGGGGCGGGAGGTGACATTCGGCATCCGCCTGCACTTCATCGTGCGCGAAACCGATGAGGAAGCCTGGGCCGATGCCGATAAGCTGATTTCCAAGCTTTCCGATGAGACCATCGCCTCTGCCCAGGAAGTCTTCTCCAAGGCATCGGACTCCGTCGGGCAGGCCAGAATGCAGGCGCTGCACAATGGTCGGCGCGACAAGCTGGAGGTCTCTCCGAACCTGTGGGCGGGTATCGGTCTCGTGCGGTCTGGCGCGGGCACCGCGCTGGTCGGTTCCCCGAAGACGGTGGCGGCGCGGCTCAGGGAATATCAGGCGCTCGGCATCGATACCGTCATCGCTTCCGGTTATCCGCATCTCGAAGAAGCCTATCGCCTGTCCGAGCTGCTGTTTCCGGAAATCGGCATCGACGGGCCGCGAAACCAGATCCGGTCGTCGTTCGGCGCAAAACAGGTTTTCGGCGGCGGCGGCCATGGCGGCAACGTCAAGCTGGTGTCCGGATCCTGATCCATCCATGGAGAGTTTGCAGCGGTACCCACCCAACGGCGGCATATAAAACATTATTTCTATAGAATATTACGATTATGGAAAACGATGTCTATTTCAGCCCCCGCCACCGCTGCTAGCTATTGAACAATTCAGCTGTTTCAGGAGCCACGCGATGACATTGCAATATGCGGCCAAGGATCAACAATTCATCAATCTGCGCGACCCGGTCGCCGGCAGGGCGGCAGATGCCGACAGCCTCAAGACGGCGCTGAGGACGCTCGGCGGCGGCGTCAGCGTGATTACCGCAGGCGAAGGGGATGAGCGTACGGGCGCGACCGTGACATCGGCCACCGCTTTGTCGGTCGATCCGCCGCGAATCCTTGTCGCGCTCAACCGTTCCTCGTCTACCTGGCCCGTGGTGCAGAGTTTCGGTCATTTCGCCGTCAACATCATCGGTACGAACCATCAGTTCGTCGCCAACCAGTTTGCCGGCATCGGCGGCCTGAAGGGCCCGGACCGGTATCGCGGTGCGGAATGGACAAGGCTCGCGAGCGGCGCCCCCATCCTCGAAGATGCCGTGGCCGCGATCGATTGCACCATCGAAGAGGCGATCGAGCGTCACAGCCACGTCATCGTCATCGGCAAGGTGGAAGCGATCCGTGTCGGTTCCGGCCATTCGCTGCTCTACCAGAACGGTCGTTATCATTCACTGGACTGAGCGTCGGTCGTTTCGACGCTTTCATTTTGTCATTGTTTGAGGGAGTTGAGCATGGGATCCGTCACGTCTCTTGGCGAAAGACTTCGTTCCGTTCCTCCACGCCTCGGCGCGGATATCGATGTGCTGACCGTCGCCCGGACGATCGCCGAAAAATGCGCCATCGAAAATCCTGGGCAAATCCATGCCCGGATTGCCCGCTCCGGTCTTCTCGCTCTCTCGGTTCCAACTGATATGGGCGGGGCGGATATCACCAATGATGTTCTCTCGCAGGCGCTTTCGATCATTGCTGCAGCCAATGCCGGGGCGGCGCATGATCTCGTCGAGCATTTCACCGCGCTTGAATTCATCCGCAATGCGGGCAGCGATGAGCAGCGCAGGGCCCTCTTCGCCCGCCTCGATCTTGGTGAGACCTTCGCCCTGGCGACATCTGATGGCGGGTTGGATCAGGCAATCCCGGTGACCACCGACGACTATGCCCTGCGGCTTCCCGATGACATTGCGCTGTTGGCAAGGGCCAATGCGGACTGGATCGTCGTTCCAGCCGTCAACACATCCGGGCAGCCCCTGCTTGTCGTTCTGCGCAACCGACCGAATATCTCATGGGAGGGCCTGCTGCGCGCCGATCAGGTGGTGTTCCTCGCCCAGGGTGCGGGAAATCTCGCCACCGCCGTTTCCACCCTGTTAAAGGCTGCGGTGGCTCTGGGGCAAAAACAGCGTGAGCTTTCGGGATTGCTGATTGACAGGCTGGCCGATGATGGTGCGGCGAAACCAGTCATTGGGGAAGTATTTCTCGCCGTCGAATTGCTGAAGGCGCAGATATCAAGTCTGGCGACCCATATCGACGCGGCGCAGGTGGGAGCGGAAAACGTCACATGTCGTTCGGTCCGCAATAATGCCATCACGCTGGAAATCCTGATGGCGCGCCTTGGTCTTATCGAGGGCGTCAGCGAATCCGGGCTCATCGCATCGCTGGTGGATGATCTGCGCCGGCAATAAAGAGGACGCTGCCGTCTCTGCGAAATCCTATTCGCCGGCTGGGATGGATCGCTGGTCCTGCCCATCCTTTGCGACGAATTGCGCGAGCGTCATATTGTCCAGAATGGTTGCGATGGCATCACGCACGTCCGTCATCGAAACCCTGACCTGACAGGTCTCGGGATCATCGCAGTCATCACAGGCTTCAAAGGCCGTGCGGCTTGCGCAGCGAATGGGCGCGAGCGGGCCATCCAGCGTGCGGATAACCTGTCCGATCATGATTTCGGAGGGCAGCTTCGAGAGCGAATAACCGCCATTCGGGCCCTTCTTGGAGCGCAGAATGCCGCTGTTGCGCAGTTCCAGAAGAATGGTGTCCAGGAATTTTTTCGGGATGTTGTTACGGGTCGCAATCTCGGTCACGAAGGCAGTCTCGCCTTGGGGCAACCGCGCCAGATCGACAAGCGCCTTCAATCCGTATTTGCCTTTTTTGGTCAACATCGCCTGATCCGAAAAGAGAACCGGCATATTCACAATGCCGGATCGTAATGTTCCTAAGTTACTTAGTAGTTTTTAGCGAATTCCGGTGCAAGCCCGTTTCAGTGCGTTCTCCGGTGAAAGCGCCCTGTAGCAGTCCTTTGAGGCAAGGTTTTCAGCGTTTTCGAGCGCCCCGATCAAGGCAGACTTCGAAAACCTGACTGAAAACAATATTTTCTCTGATCTCCTCGCAGCATGGAACAAACATCCTTTATTAGAATATAAAATCGGTAGACAAACTATGCATCAAGACACACGAGGTGACGATGTATACGCTCAGTTTGCTCGACAAGAGCCCGGTGCCGACAGGTGAGGATGCGGTAAGCGCGTTCCGCGATACGATCAATCTCGCCAAGCGCGCCGAGGAACTGGGATATCGCCGGTTCTGGGTGGCCGAACATCACAATTCGCCGGAACTTGCCGGTTCTGCGCCCGAGGCGCTGGTGGCGTGGATTCTGGCGAAGACCTCCCGCATTCGCGTCGGTTCGGGTGGCGTGATGCTGCAGCATTACAGCCCCTACAAGGTTGCCGAGGTTTTTAATGTCCTCTCCTCGCTGGCGCCCGGCCGGGTCGATCTTGGCGTCGGCAAGACACCGGGCGGCCTACCGCTTGCAACCTCCGCCTTGCAGCAGGCCTATGATCTCGCCCGGAAGCCGGATTTCGAGACGGCTTTTGGTGAGCTCACGACATTTCTCGCCGGCAGCGCACCGCAGGACCAAGCTCAGGCCGGACTACAGGCGACACCCGTGCCGCCGATTGCGGCGGAACGTTTCCTGCTCGGCGCCAGCCCGGAAAGCGCAAGGCTTGCAGCGTCCAAAGGATGGAATTTCGTTTTTGCCGGCCATCTCAACGGCGATCCGGAGGTTCTGCGCCGCAGCCTCTTGGCTTTCCGTGAGACAAGCGGCGGAAGCGCGCCGATCCTTGCCCTCTCGGCTTTTGCCGCGAGCGATCCCGCCCATGCGGCAAGACAGGTCGAAGGCCAGCGCATCTACCGCGTATTCCTGAGCGATGGCAGGGCCTTCAATCTCGGCCGCCGCGAACAGGCGGAAGAGTTCGCCCGCCAGTCCGGTGACAGCGATTATCGCATCGAAGAGCGCAAGCCCAATGTCCTGCATGGTGGGCCGGAAGATATTCACCGGGCGCTGCGCGCGCTTTCCGAAGAGCATGGCATCGAGGAATTCATCATCGAGCCGCCGCATGTCGGGGCCGATCAGCGGCTTGCCTCGATCGAGCTCTTGGCCACGCATCGCCTTTCCCGGGCAGCGTAATTTTGTCCTCAGGAGAAAATGACATGACGAAAAAGAAAATCCGTTTCGGCATCATGCTTCAGGGTCCCGGCGGGCACATGAACGCCTGGCGGCACCCCAAAAGCCCGGTGGATGCCAGCGTCAATTTCGACTTCTTCAGGAAGACCGCGCTGAAGGCCGAAGCGGCGGGCATCGCTTTCGCCTTTGTGGCGGATGGCCTCTATATCAACGACAAGTCCATTCCACATTTTCTCAACCGGTTCGAACCGCTGACCATCCTTTCGGCACTCGCTGCCGTCACCTCGAAGATCGGCCTCGCGGGTACGGTCTCCACCTCCTACAGCGATCCCTTCACGATTGCCCGACAATTCGCCTCGCTCGACCTTCTGAGCGGCGGCCGTGCCGGATGGAACGCGGTGACGACGCCGCTTGAAGGCACGGCGAAGAACTACAGTCGCAACCACCCCGAACATGCACTGCGTTACGAAATCGCCGACGAATATCTAGAGGTCATCAAGGGCCTGTGGGACAGCTGGGACGACGGTGCCTTCGTGCGTAACCGCGAGACGGGGCAATTCTTCGACCGGGACAAACTCCACACGCTCGGCCACAAGGGCCGTTTCTTCCAGGTGGAAGGCCCGCTCAACATCCAGCGGTCGCCGCAGGGGCAGCCGGTGGTATTCCAGGCCGGCTCCTCCGATGCCGGCATCGGCCTTGCCGGCAAACATGCGGATGCCGTCTTCACCAATTCCGCCTCGCTGGAGGAAAACCAGACCTTCCTGAAGCGGGTGAAGCAGAGCGCCGTCGCACAGGGCCGATCAGCGGCGGACGTCAAGATTTTCCCGGGCATCGGCCCCATCGTCGCTGAGACGCAGGAGGAGGCGGAGGCGAAATACGACGTCATCCGCAACCTCATCACGATAGAGGATGCGCTCGCCTATCTCGGCCGCTTCTTCGATCACCACGATTTCAGCGTCTACCCGCTGGATGAGCCTTTCCCCGAGCTCGGCGAGATCGGCAAAAACAGCTTCCGCTCGACGACCGACCGCATCAAACGGCGGGCGAAGGAAAAGGACCAGACGCTCAGGGAAGCGGCGCTGGAGGCCGCAACGCCGCGCGAAGGTTTCATCGGCACGCCGGACAAGGTGGCGGACGAGATCATCCGCTGGGTGGAGCATGATGCGGCCGACGGCTTCATTCTCGGCTTCCCGGTGATTGCCGAAGGGCTGGATGATTTCATACGCCTCGTCATCCCGGTGCTGCAGCGGCGCGGTTATTTCGATCCGCATCTTGAAGGGGCGACGCTGCGCGACCATCTCGGCCTGCCTTTCAAGGAAAGTGTCTATTCCGGCAGCGAAAGCAGCGCGAACAAGGCCATCGCATAAGGTTGCGGCCGGGCGGTGGTGATCGCCGCCCGGCACAGATTTCAAGACGCGGGGCGAAAACGCGCTGCGCAGGAGACAGAACCATGAATGTCCGCATAGACGGCGCGCGTCCGCAGGACAACGCCGAACGGGGGATCCTTGCCTTTATCGAGGAAAGCATCGCCATCCGGCACGATCTTCATCGGCACCCGGAGCTGTCGCTCAAGGAGACGCGCACGGCGGCGCTCATCGCCCGTTATCTCCTGTCATTCGGATATGAGGTGACGGAAGGTGTTGGCGGTAACGGCGTTGTCGCCACGCTGAAACGCGGCCACGGCGAGAAACGTCTCGGCATCCGCGCCGATATCGATGCGCTGCCGATCCAAGAAGAGACGGGCCTTGCTTATGCCAGCGAAACATCTGGCATCATGCATGCCTGCGGTCACGATGGCCACACAACGATCCTGCTTGCCGCCGCCCGGTATCTCGCCGAAACCTCGAATTTTTCCGGCACGCTGACGTTGATCTTCCAGCCTGCGGAAGAAATCGGCGCCGGTGCGAGAGCAATGATAAAGGACCGGCTGTTCGAGCGTTTTCCCGTCGATGCGGTCTTCGGCCTGCACAATTGGCCGGGCGTCGAAACCGGCCAGTTCGGCTTCGTCGAAGGCCCGGCCATGGCCTCTGTCGACAAGGCGAGGGTCCGTATCATCGGCAAGGGTGGGCACGGCGCCGCACCACATGAGACGGTCGATCCGGTTCTCGCCTCGGCCAGCTTCATCACCGCCCTGCAAAGCATCGTCTCGCGCAATATCGATCCGCGTGAGATGGCAGTGCTGACGGTCGGTTCCATCCATGGCGGAACGGCCTCCAACGTCATTCCGGAAAGCGTGGAGCTGCAAATCACCACGCGCGCCTTCTCAACCGCCGTGCGCGACCGGCTGGAGGAGCGGCTTCCGGCGCTGGCGAAAGCACAGGCGGAAAGTTTTGGTGCAACGGCTGACGTCTCCTATTCCCGTGGTTTCCCGCCGGTCATCAATCACGTCCAGCAGACGGCCTTCGCCCGCGATGTCGCAAGACGGCATTTTCCTGCTGCACAGATCGCCGACGCCTTTCAGCCCCGGACGGCGAGCGAGGATTTTGCCTTCATGCTGCAGGAGCGGCCCGGCTCCTATCTCTTCGTCGGCAATGGCGAAAGCGCGCCGCTGCACAGCCCCCATTATGATTTCAACGACGCGATCATCGCACCGGCAGCGCGTTTCTGGGTGCGCCTGGCCGAAGCCTACCTCTCCTGACGCAAAAATTGAGGACAAGGACATATGAGCGACAGTTTTTTCTACACATCGGTCAAGGATCCGCTCGCAACCCCGCTCCTGGAGGAGTTGCTGTTTGAATATGACAGCCGTTACGGCACCTTTTTCAACGCCGAAGGGGCGAGAGCCGAGCTGAACAAATATCCGCCGGAGGCCTTCAGCCCGCCTTCGGGCAATTTCCTGCTGCTGCTGCGGGATGGCAAGCCGATCGCCGGTGGTGCCTTCATGCGCCACGACGATGAGACCGCCGAGTTCAAGCGGGTCTGGACCCATTCCGCTCATCGCCGGCAGGGGCTTGCAAAAATCGTGCTGCGCGAACTGGAAGAGCAGGCGGTCCGGCAGGGTTATGCACGCGTCTATCTGACCACGGGTTTCCGTCAGCCGGAGGCGGTCGGCCTTTATCTCACCAATGGTTACCGCGCGCTCTTCGATACGGCGGCCGACCCCGAGACGATCAGGTCGCTGCCTTTCGAAAAATGGCTTTCCAATACGGTTCTGGACGGAGCGCCGATCCCGGTGGCCCAGCCGCAACCTTCCCCGGTCTACCCCTGAAAGGTCCGTTCCGATGACAATAGCCTCTGATTTTCCGCATGTTGCATTGAACGAACCGAAGGCCGCTCCAGTCGAGAGCGGGCTGGCCAAAAGCGGTTATTCGCATTTCCGCATCGTCCCGGCTCGGTATCCGCTGCGGACGGTGGGCACGGTTTTCTCCGTTCTCGTTATCGCGGCCGTCCTGCATTCCGTTTTCGGCAATCCACGCTGGGGCTGGGACGTGTTTGCCGAATGGTTCTTCGCCGAACCGGTGCTGGTCGGCCTTGGGCGAACGCTGCTGCTCACCGCGCTCGGCGCCCTTTTCGGTTTCGTGCTCGGAACACTGTTGGCGCTTGCCCGCGTTTCCCGTTCGCCATTGCTGGTTGCCGTTTCCTGGACCTATATCTGGATTTTCCGGTCGATCCCGCTAATCGTGCTTCTGCTGATCCTCAACAATCTCGGTTATCTCTATGAGACCGTGACGATCGGCGTGCCCTATACCGGCATCAATTTCATCAGCTGGAACACCACGCAGTTGATGACGCCCTTTGCAGCCGCCGTTCTGGGGCTGACGCTCAATCAGGCCGCCTTCGCATCCGAGATCGTGCGCGGTGGTATTCTCTCCGTCGATCAGGGTCAGCTTGAGGCGGCTGCCGCCCTCGGCCTGCCACGCCGGCGGCAGGCCTCCCGTATCATTCTGCCGCAGGCGATGCGCTCGATCCTGCCGACCGCTTTCAACGATATTATCGGCCTCGCGAAGGGCACGTCCCAGGTCTATATCCTCGCGCTGCCGGAACTGTTCTACACGATCCAGATCATCTATCGTCGCAATCTGGAAGTGATCCCGCTCTTGATGGTCGCGACCGTCTGGTATCTGGTGATCCTGACCGCGCTTTCCATCGTCCAGCATCATATCGAACGACACTTCTCGCGCGGCGCGCTGCGCAATCCGCCGCCCTCGCTGTTTGCCACGATCTTCCGCACCTTCCTGCCGCGCAAATCAACGCCTGGAGCGGTGGAAACGGTCACGGCCAAGCCAGAGCGGAGGGCACCGGCTCGCGCGGTGAGCTTCCAGCTCGGCAATCGCGGCGGTTCGGTCAATATCCACGGGGTTTCGAAATCCTTCGGATCGCTGAAGGTGCTTGATGATATCAGCCTCTCCATTCCGGCGGGAAGCGTCACCACCATTCTCGGCCAGTCAGGCTCCGGCAAGTCGACATTGCTGCGCTCCATCAATCATCTCGAGCGCGTGGATGATGGTTTCATCGCCATCGATGGCGAGCTGGTTGGTTATCGCCAGAAGGGCGACACGCTTTACGAATTGAAGGAGCGCGAAATCCTCAAGCGCCGCGCCGAAGTCGGCATGGTGTTCCAGAGCTTCAATCTCTTCCCGCATCTGACCGCGCTTGAAAACATCATCGAAGCGCCGGTCGCGGTTCGCGGCATCTCGAAAGAACAGGCGGAGGCCGAGGCGCGTGATCTTCTGGCCCGCGTCGGGCTTGCCGATAAGGCAGCGGCCTATCCCCGCCAGCTTTCCGGCGGGCAGCAGCAGCGCGTGGCGATTGCCCGCGCCTTGGCCCTGCGGCCGAAGGTGCTGCTCTTTGACGAACCGACATCGGCGCTCGACCCCGAACTGGTCAATGAGGTGCTTGATGTCATCAAGGAACTGTCCCGCTCCGGCGTCACCCTCATCATCGTCACCCATGAAATTGGCTTTGCCCGCGAAGTCTCCGACAGGGTCGTCTTCATGGAGCAGGGGCGCATTCTCGAAACGGGCACGCCGGACAAGGTTTTCAACAGCCCGGACCACCCGCGCACCGCTGAATTCCTCGCAAAAGTTCTCTAATCAAAACAATAAAGGAAACACTCACATGGCATTTTCATCGAAATTATTGTCCCTGTTCGCGGCTGGCCTTTTCACCGCCACCGCTTCCCTTGTGCCGGCCGCGCATGCGCAGGAGGTGGACCTGTCACCCGAGCAGAAGGGCCGGGTGCGTGCCGAAAAGGTGGAGGAGGCGATCAAGCTTCTGCCCGCCGGCCATAAATTTATCGCCGATGGAAAGCTGACGGTCGCGACCGTACCCTTCCGCCTGCCGCTGGTGGATTATGCGAGCGACACGAAGACACCTATTGGCGTTGAGCCGGATATCGCGCAGCTGGTCGCCGACAGTCTCGGGCTTGAGTTGCAGCTGGTTCCGATTGCCTGGGCGGACTGGCCGCTTGGCCTGTCATCCGGCAAATATGATGCCGTTACCTCCAACATCACCGTGACGGAAGAGCGCAAGCAGAAATTCGATTTTTCCAGCTATCGCAACGACCTGCTCGGTTTTTACGTGGGCAATAACAGCAAGGTCACCGCAATCGGCAAGCCTGAGGATGTCGCCGGGCTGAAGGTTATCGTTGGCGCCGCCACCAATCAGGAACAGATCCTGCTGAAATGGATCAAGGAGAACAAGGCGAAGGGACTGGCCGATACCGAGGTGCAATATTACGACGATCAGGCCGTGCTTGACGTCGCCCTGCAATCCGGCCGCGCGGACGCCTATCTCGGCCCCAACGCCACTTCGGCCTTCCAGGCGGCAAGTCAGAAGAAGACCAAGCTCGTCGGCACTTTCTCCGGCGGCTGGCCGGAAGCGGCGGAAATCGCCGTTGCCTCCAAAAAGGACGCCGGCATTGCGCAAGCCATCACGGCGGCGCTGAATGCCCAGATCAAGAACGGCAATTACGGCAAGGTTCTCGCCCGCTGGAACCTCGGCTCGGAAGCCATCATCGAATCCCGCACCAACCCGCCCGGCCTGCCGAAGAGCTGAGCGCGAAGTGCCCAAAAGCTGGCTGCCAAATGCTGAGTTGCCAAATGCTGAGTTGAAGGTGGGACATCACTCAGCCGGTGGCGCGGGCATCCTCCCGCCCGCGCTACTTCCGTCCCGCAATCCTAATCGGGAAACCACAATGACCTTCATCTCTCGTTTCGCCACGGTTACGCTTGGCGCTTTCCTCTCCGTTGCCGGTTTTGGACCCGCTTCCGCCAGCGATGTCTTTGATCTGTCGCCAGATCAGCCCGGCCGCATCAAGGTCGAAAAAGACCCCGACGCGATTGCCGCCGTGCCGAAGGATTTCAAGTTCGTGACGCCGGGCAAATTGACCGTTGCCGTTTCTCCCGGCGGTCCGCCGCTGGCCACTTATGCAACGGATGCAAAGACGGTAGTCGGCGCCGATCCCGATTATGCGCTTGCGGTGGCCGACAGCCTCGGTCTCGAACTCGAACTGGTGGCGGTGGCATGGGCGGACTGGCCGCTCGGGCTTGCCTCTGGAAAATACGACGCCGTCATCTCCAATGTCGGCGTGACCGAACAGCGCAAGGAGAAGTTCGATTTCTCGACCTATCGCCAGGGCCTGCACGGCTTTTTCGTCAAGTCGGACAGCGGCATCACCGAAATCAAGGAGCCGAAGGACGCGGCGGGTCTGAGGATCATCGTGGGTGCCGGCACCAACCAGGAGCGTATTCTGCTGAAATGGAGCGATGAGAATGTCGCCGCCGGATTGAAGCCGATCGAGCTGCAATATTACGATGACGAAGCCACCCGGTTTATCGCGCTTTCAGCGGGGCGGGCGGATGTCATCGTCCAGCCGCATGCGCAGCTGGTTTTCATCGCGGCGCGCGACAAGACCATCAAGCGTGTCGGAACGCTCTCCGCCGGCTGGCCGGAACGTTCCGATGTCGCCATCACCACGCGTAAGGGTTCGGGACTGGCCGATGCTCTGACGCTCGCCACCAACGATCTGATCAAGAGCGGCGCTTACGCGAAGATACTGGACCGCTGGCAGCTTGCGGAAGAGGCCTTGCCGGAATCGCGGACAAATCCACCCGGTCTGCCGAAGAGCTAACCGGTCGAAAAAATGCGGCGGACGGCAACACCCGCAGGTCATGCCTTGCGGGTGTTGTTTTATTCATCAGTGGCACCCCGCGCAGGGAAATTAGAAATCCGCTACCTTGCCCCAAGACGAGTCACGGAAACGGCTGGGGTGATAGGGGGCGGGATCAACGATCGGGTTTGAACCCGTCACGATATCGGCGATCAGGTGGCCAGCACCGGGACCGATGCCGAAACCGTGGCCGCTGAAGCCGGCGGCCAGGATGAAACCCGGCAACTCGCTGGTTTCGCCGATGGCGGGCACACCATCCGGCGTGCTATCGATGAAGCCGGCCCAGGCGGCGGATATCTGGGTTTTGCGCAGTGCGGGCAGAAGTTCCAGCGCCCGTTTGTGGGTTTCGCGGATGGCTGCGGCATTCGGTCTTGGATCAAGAATACGGATCCGCTCCATCGGCGTAGGTGCATCAAGCCGCCAGCGTTTCAGCGTCTCGTGACCGCCGCGAATCCCCTCCAGTCCGCCGGGCCGCAGGCTACGCCAGCGCTTGAGGAACATCGGAACGAATTCGCGTGCAAAGCGCATTTGCTGCGCGGTTGGGTCGATGCGACCGAGGCCGCTGATGGCGAGATTATAGCCACCATTGTACCGCTTCGTGACCGAAACGGCGGCGGTATGCAGCGCATCCGGCAGGCCTTCCGCGCCCGGCGTGACGGACAGAATGGAAGAGCGAACCGAGGCCTGCGGAAAACGAATGCCGAGCTGGCGGCAAAAGGAGGAGGCCCAGGCCCCGCCGGACATGATGGCGGTCTTGGTGCGAATGGTGCCTTTTTCGGTGACAACGGCGCTGACCCGGCCGCTTTCCGTTTCCAACCCGCGCGCAGCGCAATTCTGATGTACCGTGCCGCCTAGTTTGATGATGGCCCGCGCGACGGCGGGCGCTGCCATGGACGGATCGGCGGTGCCGTCTGTTGGTGAAAAGACACCGCCTTTCCAGCGTTTGCCGGTGGCGCTGCCGCGTTCGCTGGCCTCATTGGCACTCAGCATATGCGTCGTCACGCCCGCGGTGATGGCAAAGTCGCGCCAGCGCGCCCAGCGGTCAATCTCCGCTTCGTTATCGCTCAGGTAAAACAGCCCGCAACGACGAAAACCAGTGTTCTCGCCGGTGACGGCAGCGAATTCTTCCCAGAGCGCAAGGCTCTGGGTCGATATCGGCAATTCGCGGGCGTCGCGGTTCTGCTGGCGGCACCAGCCCCAGTTGCGGCTGGACTGTTCCGCCCCGATCAGGCCTTTTTCGACAAGCGCCACCTTGAGGCCGCTCCGGGCGAGATAATAGGCGGCGAAGACACCGACGATACCGCCGCCGATAATGACGGCGTCTGCGGATTTCGGCAATTCCGGTGAGGTCGTGATCTGTTGCAGCGGCGCTGGCATGGTCGGCTCCTTATCTCCCTCCTAATTTATCGTGGTTTGCGGGTAAACGCTGCCAGACTGTGGTGATTGCCGGCATCTCCTGCTGTTCGGAAACCTGTCTGCAACTCTTTATGCTGGATGAAAAAAATATCCCCGCGTCGACAGCGTGCGCCTATGTGTTAAGATTTCCGCTGCCGCGTCAGAATTTTATGCCGCGCTCAGAAAAAATCAAAAAGGGGTTCCGCACGTGATGAAACTCGATCGGATCGATATCAAGATTCTCTACGAACTTCAGAAAAACGGTCGCATCACCAATGTCGAGCTGGCGGAACTGGTCAACCTGTCACCCAGCCCCTGCCTGATGCGCGTCAAGAAGCTTCAGTCCGAGGGGTATATCGAGGGATATTCGGCGCAGATCAACATCAACAAGCTTGGCCAGACGCTGACCGTCTTCACGGAGATCACGCTCAAAAACCACCGTCAAATCGATTTCGCCCGTTTCCTCGGCGTTGTCGAAAAGATCGACCAGGTGGTGGAATGCCACCTTGTTTCCGGCGGTTATGATTATCTATTGAAATTCGTTACGTCAGGCATCGTCGAATACCAGTCGATCATGGAGCGGCTGACGGATATGGATGTCGGAATCGACAAATATTTCAGCTTCGTGGTGCTGAAATCGCCGATCATAAAATCGCATATGCCACTGACCAGCCTGTTTCCGCTTTGAGGTGGAAGGGGGTGCTTTGGAAAGGCGTTGCATTCAGACGCCGTCAACCCGGACTTGGTCCGGGGTCCAATGCGATCAAGTCCTTGCTCGCAAAAGAGTCTTTTCACGGCGCAGACGCGGCTGGAGGCCGGCTTAAGGCCGGCATGACGGAGGAGAGTTTCTCACCGCTTAGAAAACGCCCTAACCAGTTCCGCATCCTGCTGGAGATTGTCGAGCCATGTTGGGTCGAGCTTCGGCACCGAGGAGAATAACAGCTTCGAATAGGGATGGGTCGGCGACTTGATCGCGTCCGTTTCCAGATGCTCCACCTTCTGCCCGCCATACATCACGACGATTTCGTCGCAAATGCTTTCCACCACTGAAAGATCGTGGCTGATGAAGATGTAGGAGAGGTTCAGCTCTCGCTGGAGTTCGCCGAGCAGGTCGATGATCGCGGCTGCGACGACGGTATCCAGCGCCGAAGTGATTTCATCGCAGATGATGAGCGATGGTTCGGCTGCGAGCGCGCGGGCGAAGTTGACGCGCTGCTTCTGTCCGCCCGACAGGCCGGAAGGATGGCGGTGACGAACCGAGCGTGGCAGTTTCACCATATCCAGCAGCTGGTCGATCCGGGCGTCGCGCGCCTTGCCCTTCAAGCCGTGATAAAAGGCCAGCGGCCGGCCGAGAATATCCTCGATGGATTTCGCCGGGTTGAGCGCCGTATCGGCATATTGGAAAACGATCTGCATACGGCGCAACTGATCGCTGGTGCGTCGGCGGGCATCGGCATCCAGCTGCCGACCTTCGAAGATGACATGACCGCTGGCGGCGGGGAGAATGCCGGCAATGGCACGCGCCAGCGTCGATTTTCCGCAGCCGGATTCGCCGATGATGCCGAGATTGCGGCCGGGATAGACCGCAAGGCTGACGGAATCGACCGCACGCACCAGCGGCATATGGTCGTCGCCTTTCGTTCCATACCCGGCGATCAGCTTCTCAATATCCAGCAGCGGTTTTGCGCCATTCTGTTTAAGCGGAGCTACAGTTCTAACCTTGTCGTTAAAAGCGGTCAGCAACTCCCGTGTATAAGGATGCTGGGCATTCTCAAGAATATCCGTTGTCGTGCCGATTTCCTGTATCTCGCCACCTTTCAGCACCACGATCCGGTCGGCAATCTGGGCGACGACGGCGAGATCGTGCGAGACATAGACACCGCCGATACCGCCCTTGCGCATCGCTGATTTGAAGGCGCGCAGAACCTCGATCTGTGTCGTCACGTCGAGTGCTGTGGTCGGCTCGTCGAAGATGACCAGTTCCGGACTGCCAATTAACGCCATGGCGGCGGAGAGACGTTGAAGCTGGCCGCCGGAAACCTGGTGCGGATAACGCTCGCCAATGGTTTCGGGATTGGGCAGCGACAATGCCTTGAACAGTTCCACCGCTCTTCGTCGCGCCTCCTGCGGCGGCATCAGATCGTGGATACGGGTGACCTCTATGACCTGATCGATGATCTTTTGCGCCGGGTTGAAAGCGGCCGCTGCACTTTGCGGGACGTAGGAGATTTTCGTGCCGCGGATCTTGGCCCGCTCCATTTCGGAAAGCTGCACCATGTCGCGACCCGCCACCGTGACGCTGCCGCCGGAAATATGGCAACCTGGGCGTGCATATCCCATCAATGTCAGCGCAATGGTGGTCTTGCCGGAACCGCTTTCGCCGATCAGTGCAACAATCTCACCCTCGGCGATATCGATGTCGACACCCCTGATGATTTGGATGCGGCGGCCGGAATCGGTGGTGGCCTCGACTTTAAGCCCACGGATTTCAACGAGATTGGTCATTATTCGCTCCTGTCGCGGATTTTCTGCGGCAGATTGTCGATCAACAGATTGACGCTGATCGTCAGGCTGGCAATCGCCAGCGACGGGAAGATCACGGCCGGTGCGGCAAAGGGCAGGCCGCCGATGTTTTCACGCACCAGCGCACCCCAGTCTGCATTCGGCGGTTGAAGGCCAAGGCCGAGGAAGGAGAGGCCCGACAAAAGCAGCACGATGAAGACAAAGCGCACGCCGAGATCGGCAAGCACCGGACGGATGATGTTGGGCAGGATTTCCGAGCTGATGAGGTAAAGAAGGCTTTCCCCGCGTACGCGTGCGACAGTGACGAAATCCATGGTGTTGACATTCACTGCCAGCGCCCGGGCGAAACGATAGGCACCTGGCGTATAGATGACCGAGAGGGTAACGATCAGCACCGGAATGGACGAACCGACGGCGGCGACGACCACGAGGCCGAACAGCTTGCTTGGAATGGAATTCACCGCATCGAGAAACCGGCTGAGCATGGCATCGAACCAGCCGCCGACGACGGCCGCGCACATGCCGAGCACAACGCCGGATACGCAGGCGATGGTGACGGCCGCCAGCGAAATGCCGACCGTGAAGCGTGCACCCATGAGAATCCGGGAGAAGACGTCGCGGCCGAGATAATCCGAACCAAGCCAGAGATCGGAGGTCATCGGTCCGAAATAATCGAGATCGACGATGTCTCCCACCGGATACGGAATGAGATAGGGCGCGAAGATGGCGACCATCGCCCAGATAAAAATGACGAGAAAGGCGAAAATGCCGACTGCGTTGATCTTGTAGCCCAAACGCGAAGTTCCTGAATATGTCTTGAGATGATCGGCCATCAGCGCAGCCTCGGATTGGACATGATGGCGATGATGTCAGCTGTCGTGATGAGGAGGAGATAACCGACGCAGAAGATCATGGCGCAGCTCTGGATCAGCGGCAGATCGCGGGTCGCGACGCCATCGACCATCAGCTTGGCGATGCCAGGATAATTGAAGATCGTCTCGACGATGATGACGCCACCGACGAGATAGGAAAGCGATAGCGCCACGGCATTAACGATGGGGCCGAGCGCATTGGGAAGCGCGTGACGGAGCACGATGCGCATGCGCGGTGCGCCCTTCAAAAGCGCCATTTCCACATAGGGCGTATCGAGCGTCTCGATGACGGCGGCGCGGCTCATGCGGATCATCTGCGCCGAGACGACGAAGGTGAGTGTGATGACCGGCATGGCATAAATACGCAGCACATCGAAGACCGAGTGAATCTCGCTCACCAGCGAAAGGGCCGGCAGCCATTTCAGGTAAACGGCGAAAAGCAGAACGGCCAGCGTCGCGATCATGAATTCCGGCACCGAGATGACACCGATGGTCAGGACCGTGACGGCCCGGTCATAAAGCGTTCCGCGCAGCATGGCGGAGCTGATGCCGAGTGTCAGCGCCAGCGGCACGGCGATGATGGTTGTAATGCCGGCAAGCTTCATGGAGTTGATGAAACGTGGACCGATAAGGTCGGCAATCGCCATGTTGTTGGCATAGGATGTGCCGAGTTCACCGTGCAGCAGGCCAAACAACCAGCGCACGAAACGCAAAAGGGCGGGATCGTCGAGATGCATGGCGGTGCGCAGACCGGCCACGGCCTCCGGCGTCGCGGATTGGCCGAGAAGGATCGTCGCCGTGTCGCCGGGCAAAAGGCTGGTGGCGGAAAAAACGATAAACGAAACAATCAGCAGCGTCGTCAGCATGACGACCAGCCGCCTGGCGATAAGAGACAATATTCGGCTGTTCATTCAACATGCTCCTGCGACCGGCCCTTATTGTGGAGGCTTCCCGCATCGGCGGAAAGGTCGCCGGGCACTTGAATGCCCGGCTCCATGGTCTATCAGGCTTCGAGCCAGACGTATTCCGCAAAGGCGTAACCCATCATGCCGCCAAGCGGATTTGCTTCCAAACCCTTCAGCTTGGAGGAGATCGCGTCGACATTCGAAATATAGGCCGGAATGATGGTGCCAGCTTCATCGGCAATCATTCTTTCCATTTCGAAGTAGATCTGCTTGCGCTTTTCCAGGTCGAGCAGACCGCGTGCTTCAAGCATCATCTTGTCGAATTTCGGCGACTTGTACTGGCTTTCGTTCCACGGCGCGTCGGAGGCATAAAGCAGCGAGAACAGAATATCCGGCGTCGGGCGCGGGTTGATGTTGCCGAAGTGTATCGGTGCCTTCAGCCAGTAATTGCTCCAGTAGCCATCCGATGGCACCCGTTGTACGTCGAGCTTGACGCCGATTTGTGCGGCTGAAGCCTGCATGATCATTGCCATGTCGATGGATGATCCTGCCGCATCCGATGCGATGACCGGAATGGACTGACCGATGACGCCGGCTTTTTCGAAATGAAACTTTGCCTTGTCCAGATCGAAGGCTTTCGGTTTGAGGTCCGGGTTGTAATAGGGGCTCATCGGCGGAACGGGCTGATCGTTGCCAACTTCACCGAGGCCGCGCAGCGCCGCCTTGATGATCTGCTCGCGATTGATCAGCGATTTCATGCCAGCAACGAAGTCGGTTTTGTTGCCGGGTGCCTGATCAAGCCGAATGTTGAGGTTGGTATAATTTCCGGACGTCGTCTTGGACATGACGACGCCGTCCTGTTTGTCGAGCAGGCGAAGTGCACGCGGATTGATGGCGGCAGCAAGCTGGATATCGCCGGAAAGAAGGGCGTTGACGCGTGCATTGTCGTCGGAAATCGCCATGAACTCAAAACTGTCGAGGTGCGGACCGCCGGACTTCCAGTAATTTGGATTCTTTGCCATGACGGAGCGAACGCCGGGCTCGAATTTCTCGAGCTTGAACGCACCGGTGCCATTGCCTTTGGAGAAGTCCGTGGCGCCATCGGCAACGATCATGAAGTGATGCAGCGCGAGGATGGATGGCAGGTCGGCGTTCGGGTTCGCCAGCGTAATTTCGACGGTGTTTTTGTCGACCGCCTTGAAACCGGTCATTTGAGCTGCGATCTTGGCGACCTTGGAACCGACAGCGGGATCGAGGTGACGCTTCAGCGAATAGACCACGTCATCGGCCGTCAAAGACTTGCCGTCATGGAAGGTGACGCCGGAACGCAATTTGACCGTCCACGTTTTGGCATCCTTCGTTTCGATGGATTCGGCGAGCTCCATCTGTGGTGTGCCGGAAACGTCGAGAAAGGTAAGCCGGTTATAAAGGGCGCAGCAACGGACATAATCTGTCGAAAGCGAGGCCTTTGCGGGGTCGAGCGTATCGGCGGTGGAGGAGGACCATCCGGCCGCCTTTAACGAGCCACCGGAAACCGGTGTCGCCGCCACGGCCTTCGAGGCGCGACCGAGGATGGTCGATCCGGCAGAAAGCGCCACACCACCGGCCAGCATCATGTGAAGCAGCTCTCGCCGCGTCGCGCCGCGACGGATAGCCTGTTCAACGGCGGCGTCGTCAGAGCGGGTCCAATTTGTAATCCTGTCACTCATGGTCTTCCCCTTTTGTATGATTTGTTAAAATGCGTCGGCAGAAATGTCAGGCATGCCGCATCCCAGTTCGCGGCACACCATGGGAGGAGCGCTTCAGCCGCCCGTTTGCCTGACGGCCCCGGCAAGGTCGGCCATCGAGGTGAAGTGAAAATCCGGTTCGGTGAAGTTTTCCGGCTCGATTGTGCCGCCATATCCCTTCTGGGCGTGGCGGCGCTCGATCCAGCAATTGGTCATTCCGAGCTGCCGGGAAATGCCGATATCGTGGTACTGGCTTTGCGCGACGTGCAGAATGTCGTCCTTCGATGCACCCTCGCTTTCCACGAAGGTAAACACCTTTTCGAAGAAGGCCGGGTCCGGTTTTTCCGTGCCGGTATCATCGGCGGTGAAGGCGGCATGAAAGGGATTGCCGAGCTCCCTCGCAAAATATTCGAAGGCCCAGCGTTGGGCATTGGTCATGGCGATCAAGCGGTGAGTCTTTGCAAGTTCGGCCATGGCGGCGCGGCTGTCCGCAAAGCCTTTCCAGCTTTTTGCCGCATCACGCAGGCGCTCGCCGAGCGCGCGTTCCCCCGGCAGGCCAAGTTCAGGAGCGATGATCAGGTAAACGCGGACGAGATCGTCTGGAAACAGATCGGTCGCATCGGAATAACGGGCCGCGCGGTAGAGCGCGAGCGCTTTTTCACCATCGACCTCCACGCCGTGTTCCGTGCCGATCTCAGCAAGCGTCGCTTTCAGACCACCTTCGAAATCGATGAGTGTTCCCACCACATCGAAGCTCATATATTTGAAGTCGCTCAGGTTTTTGGGCAATGTCGGTCTCCGCTTCGCCGCTTTGGCCTCTTGGGGGAGCCTGCGGCAGATTATTCTGTTCCCGGGCGGGATCCTTGTCCCGTTCCCACTTGTGACTACGCCCTTTTTTATGGCGTTTAGTGCCGTTTGCATTGATAGTTTGGCACTTCCAGCACGTTGGATACGCCGAAATGGATCGGCTGTTCGGCAGAATATTGCGAATATGCGGTGCGTTGCGACATTTCGAGAGGGTGCCGCAACGCCGCCCATTTTTTCTCTCAGGCCATGGCCGCCCGCACCGCCGGGTCCTCGAGCGTCTGATCGAGCGTCTTCAGCGTCCGCTCGACGATGGCGTCGATTTCGCCATCGGTGCAGCAGAGCGGCGGCGCATAACCTAGAATGCCGTTCGCGAAGGCGCGCACGATGAGGCCGTTTTCCCAGGCGCGGTCGAAAACTTTGCGCGCGGGGGCGGCTGCGGCCGGCAAGGGCGTTTTCTTGTCCTTGTCGGTCACGAGTTCGATGGCGGCAAGCATGCCTCGGCCGCGCACATCACCCACCAGCGGGTGGCTTCTCAATCCTTCAAGGCCGGCCATCAGCCGTTGACCGGCGCGACGGCCGTTCTCCAGCAGTCCGCCTTCATAAAGTTTCAGCACTTCCAGACCGACAGCGGCGCTGACGGGGTGGGCGGAATAGGTATATCCGTGCCCGATGGCGGCCTCGCCCGCGAAGTCGGCTATTGTATCATAAACATGGTCGGCCATGAAGACGGCGCCCATCGGCACATAACCTGACGTGAGGCCTTTTGCGGCCGTGATGAAATCAGGCACGATGTCCTCGTCGGCGCAGGCAAAGAGCGGTCCCGTGCGGCCGAAGCCGGTGATGACTTCATCGGCGACGAAGAGAATGCCATAGGAACTGCAGAGCTCGCGCATGGCTTTGATCCAGCCCGGCGGTGGCACCAGAACGCCGCCCGAGCCCTGGATGGGTTCGGCGTAAAAGGCGGCGACGCGGTCCGGGCCGATGGCCTCGATTTTGTCCTTCAGAATTTGCAGCGAGGACGCGATGATGGCGGCCGGATCGCTGCCGGCCGGATTGCGATAGGCATAGTGAGACGGAATTTTGTGCTGCCAGTCGTAGGGCACGCCGAAACCCGCATGGAAAGCGGGCAGGGCGGTGAGGCCGGAGCCGGCGGTGGTGGAGCCGTGATACCCCTGTTCAATGGAAATGAACTGGTCGCGCTGCGGCTGGCCTTTCGCATGCCAGTAATAACGGATGAACCGGATGGTGCTGTCCACCGCATCGGAACCGCCAAGTGTGAAATAGACGTGATTGAGATCACCCGGCGCGCGGTCGGCAAGTTCCGAGGCCAGCCGGATCGCCGGTTCGCTGCCAATGTCGAAATAGGCGGTGGCATAGGGCAATTCACGCATCTGCTTTGCCGCGGCTTCGACGATGCTGTCGTGCCCGTAACCGGCATTGACGCACCAGAGGCCGGCAAAACCATCGATCAGCTGATGGCCGGTCATATCGGTGACGGTGGCGCCGCTTGCAGATTTCAGCACCCGCACGCCAAGCTTTTCATGGCCGCGGAAGGAGGAGACGGGGTGCACCAGATGGGCGCGGTCCAGTTCGATCAGTGAATTGCTTAACATGGGTCTCTCCGGATTCAGCCGAGTGCCTGGCTGGTCAATGCGAATGTCTTGAATTTTTTGTCGGCTGCGATGTCGGCTTTCGGTCGGCGCATGGCGATGCCGCCGCCGACATGGGCAAGGCCGCGTTCGGCAAGCCAGGGGGCAAGGCCTGCATCCACTGTCGTGTCCACGCGCAGGAATTCGCCGGCGCGTTCGGATATTACAAAAGCCATCAAATCTTTTGCGATTTCAACGTTTTCCGCAACGACCGGGCCAATGACCTCACCACGTCCGAAGGCGCGCAGGGCCGCAAAACCCTTGATGACGCCCTGTTTCTCCACAAGTGCAAAACGGGCGCGTTCTGCAAGCACGGCGAATAGATTGCCTCGATCTGCGCCGAAGGCCTGGGCATCAAGCGCCGCAAGTTCGGCTGGCTCGACCTTATCCGTCCATGCGACGCCAGCCGGCTTTTCGGTGGCGAGCGGGACGGCCTGATATTGAAGCACCTGGCCGCAGGCGACAAAGCCCATTTTTTCGTAAAGCGGCAAGCCATCGGACGTCGCCGTCAAACGGCATTCCCGATTTTCTGCTGCTGCCATCGCCGCCTGCATCAACTGACGACCAACGCCGCGGCCTCGCATGGCCTCATCAACGATCACCATATTCACCGTGGCGCAACTGTCGCCGAGAAGGCTCGCCATGGCGGTCCCGACGACGCGCCCGTTATCGAGCGCGACGAAACCCTTGCTGATGGAAAGGGCCAGCGCCCAGTCGTCTTTGCGGTGCGGCCACCCTGCCTGGCGGGATAATTCAACTGCTGCGTCGAGATGGTCAGGTTGAAATGCCTGGATATCGATGAGGTTGGCCTGCATGCTGGAACTCCGTTTGTTCTTGTCATTCATTGATAGACTGATGCGGGAAGAAGATTGTCCCGACAAATGGGAAGGTTCGATATGTTTCGCTGTTGCTTTTATCCGCCGCCGCATCTTATGCCGCCGCTTGTCGGCATCGGGCGGTGAACCCGGGGCGGGCCATGGGCTTTCGGTTACCTCAACGCAACTCTCTGCCAAACTGGCAGCCGCATACGCAACAATCTGCTTCCGTGAGCAGCAATTGCGGTGCGCCGATCGGACAAAGGCCTCTATGATCTCATTATTGCAGCCACCACCAATCCCCAAGCAAGGATGACGACGAGATGACCATCTTCCGCCCCAAATACATCACTTTCGATTGCCACGGCACGCTCATTCATTTCCAGATGGCAGAGGCTGCCCGCGATCTCTACGGTGATCGTCTGGGAGAAGCGGAGATGGAGGAATTCATCAAGAATTTTTCCGCCTATCGTCTGGATGAGGTCATGCATGACTGGAAGCCTTACGCAGACGTCGTTCACAATGCTCTGTCGCGCACCTGCAAGCGCAATGGTGTTGCTTTCAAGGACGAGGATGCGGCAATGGTCTACGAGCGGGTTCCGACCTGGGGGCCGCATGCGGACGTTCCGGCGGGTCTGTCAAAGGTCGCCAAGGAGATTCCGCTGGTTATTCTGTCCAACGCCATGAACGCGCAGATCATGTCGAATGTCGCAAAACTCGGCGCACCGTTCCATGCCGTCTATACGGCCGAACAGGCACAGGCCTACAAACCGCATTTCAAGGCTTTCGAATATCTGTTCGACATGCTCGGTTGCAGCCCGGAGGAAATCCTGCACGTGTCGTCCTCCTTCCGTTACGATTTGATGTCGGCGCATGATCTTGGCATCAAGAACAAGGTCTGGGTCAACCGCGGCCATGAGCCGGCAAACCCCTATTATGGTTACACGGAGATTTCGGATATTTCCGGTCTTGCGGGCGTTGTCGGACTGTAAGAAAGGGACTGGATCATGAAGCTCGTCTCCTATTGGCACGACACGGCGCCCCTGTTTCCGGGGGCGGCGCAAGGTCCTGTCGAAGGCCACTATGATGTGGCCGTCATCGGTGGCGGCTTCACGGGTCTCGGTGCCGCGCGCCAGCTTGCGAAAGCCGGTGCGCGTGTCGTCGTTCTGGAAGGGCAGCGTGTCGGCTGGGGTGCCTCTGGCCGTAATGGCGGCCATCTCAACAACGGCCTTGCCCATTCCTATCTTTCCGCCAAGGCCGAACTCGGCAAGGAACGCGCCATCGCTCTATACAAGGCACTGGATGCTTCCATCGATACGCTGGAAAGCCTTATTGCAGAGGAGAAGATCGACTGCAATTTCCGCCGGGCGGGCAAGCTTAAAATGGCGTCGAAACCACAGCATTTCGAAGGACTTGCCAGGAATTTCGAAGCAGTTCACGCCGAGGTGGATCCCGATACCGCCCTTTTGTCCGAGGCGGATCTGAGGACGGAGATCGGATCGCCTTTTTACGGCGCGATGCTCTCTAAGAAAAGCGCCATGATGCATATGGGCCGTTATGTCGCCGGCCTTGCCGAAGCCGCCAGCCGGCATGGCGCGGTGATTTTCGAAAACGCTGCGGTGACGAAGCATACCCAGAACGGCAAGCTCCATGATCTGGAAACCACACGCGGCAAGGTGACGGCCGATAATGTGCTGGTGGCAACCGGCGCCTATACGCCGTCCGGATTCAGCTATTTCCGCCGCCGCATCATCGCCGTTGGCAGCTTCATCATCGCCACGCGGCCGCTGACGGACGCCGAGATCAAGGCATCGGTTCCGGGCAACCGTACCTATGTCAACTCCATGAATATCGGCAATTATTTCCGGCTTTCGCCGGATAACCGGCTGATCTTCGGTGGCCGTGCGCGCTTTTCTGCGACATCAGATCAACGTTCGGATGCCAAGAGCGGCGCGATCCTGACGGAAAGCCTGCACCGCATCTTCCCGCAGCTTGCGCATGTGCCGATCGATTATTGCTGGGGCGGGCTGGTCGATATGACCAAGGACCGTTACCCGCGCGCCGGTTTCCATGACGGCGTCTGGTACGCCATGGGTTATTCCGGCCACGGCGCGCAGCTTTCCACCCATCTCGGCATGATCATGGCCGACACCATCATGGGACGGCCGGATACCAACCCTCTGAAGGGGCTGGACTGGCCGGCAGTGCCGGGCCATTTTGGCAAGCCCTGGTTCCTGCCTCTGGTGGGCCTTTATTACAAGATGCTCGACAAGTATCAGTAATTCAAAGCGGCCTCCGGGCCGCTTTTTTTGTTGCGTCGGCACAAAAAGAAGGGCCGCAGAGCGGCCCTTTAGGCGGGGAGAAAGAAACAGGCGTCAGGCAAGTCCGCCGATGTGGAACGTCTTCGTTTCCAGATATTCCTCGATGCCGACCTGCGCTCCTTCGCGGCCTAGACCGGATTGCTTGACGCCGCCGAAGGGAGCGACCTCCGTGGAGATCGCACCGGTGTTGAGGCCGACCATGCCGAATTCCAGCGCTTCACCCACGCGCCAGGCGCGCTTGAGGCTCTCGGTGTAGAAATAGGCGGCAAGGCCGAAGGGCGTGCCATTGGCGATGGCGAGCGCCTCCTCCTCCGTCTCGAAGCGGAAGAGCGGCGCGACGGGCCCGAAGGTTTCTTCGCTAGCCAGCTGCATTGCCGTCGTCGCGCCCGTCAGCACCACGGGTGCGGTATATTGCGGGCCTTCCGGCAGGTTGCGCGGCCTGGTGATGATAGTTGCACCCTTGGCAACGGCGTCATCGATATGGGCGTGGATTTTCGCAATGGCCGGTTTGTTGATCATCGGGCCGATGGAGACGCCCGCTTCCGTTCCTGGACCGACCCGCAGGACGTCGACGCGATCCGCCAGCTTTTTCGCAAAGGCGTCGTAAACGCTCGACTGCACGAGAATACGGTTGGCACAGACGCAGGTCTGGCCGCCATTGCGGAACTTCGAAACGAGCGCGCCTTCGATGGCGAGATCGAGATCGGCATCATCAAAAACGATGAAGGGCGCATTGCCGCCGAGTTCCAGCGACAGCCGCTTGACGCTGTCGGCAGCACCCCGCATCAGAAGCGAGCCGACGCGGGTGGAGCCGGTGAAGGAAATTTTCCGCACCGTCTCGTTGGCCATGATTTCATTGCCGATTTCAGTCGGCATGCCGGTGACGATGTTGATGACGCCGGCGGGAATACCCGCCCGTTCGGCAAGCACGCCAAGCGCCAGCGCCGAATAGGGCGTGAATTCCGAAGGCTTGATGACGACGGTGCAGCCGGTGGCGAGCGCCGGCGCGACCTTGCGGGTAATCATCGCATTCGGGAAGTTCCACGGCGTGATGATGCCGCAGACGCCGACCGGCTCCTTCAGCACCACGATCCGCCGGTCCGGCGTCGGTGAGGGGATGGTGCCGCCGCCGATGCGCCGGGCCTCTTCCGCAAACCATTTGACGAAGGACGCACCGTAGCGGATTTCGCCCTTGGCTTCGTCAAGCGGCTTGCCCTGTTCGATGGTCAGGATCAGGCCGAGATCATCGATGTTCTCGATCATCAGCGCAAACCATTTTTCCAGAAGGGCGGCGCGCTCCGCATGGGTCTTTTTCTTCCATGGACCGAAGGCGGCGTTAGCCGCCTCGATTGCCGCGCGGGTTTCCGCGCCGCCCATATCAGGCACGGTGCCGATAACCGCCTGTGTCGCCGGATCGATGACATCCACCACCTTGCCAGATGCCGCCGCTTTCCATGCGCCGCCGATCAAACCGGTCTGGCGAAAGAGTTCCTTGTCCTTCAAGCCCTGCATCATAATTCTCCGAAATTAGGCGAGTGCCGCGTGAACCGCGGCGGTGATGGTGTCAGTCTTGTCCTTGCCGGGCACGGTGCCGATGCCGCGGCCGATCGCCGTTTCCAGCGCCGCCATGATTTTCGCGGCTGCATCCTTTTCGCCGAGATGCTCGAACATCATCGCGCCGGACCAGATGGCGGCGATCGGGTTGGCGATGCCGAGATGGGCGATGTCAGGTGCCGAGCCGTGCACCGGCTCGAACATCGAGGGGGCGCTGCGGTCGGGATTGATATTGGCGGAAGCGGCAAAACCGAGGCCGCCCTGAATGGCGGCGCCGAGATCGGTCAGAATATCGCCGAAGAGGTTGGAAGCGACGACGACATCGAGGCTTTCCGGCGCCATCACCATACGTGCCGCCATGGCGTCGATGTGATAGCTTGAGACCTCGACGTCAGGATATTCCGCCGCGAGCTTGTGGGTCACCTCGTCCCAGAACACCATCGAATATTTCTGGGCATTGGATTTGGTGATGGAGGCGAGCTTGCCGCGACGTTTTTGCGCCTGTTCGAAACCGAAGCGCAAAATCCGCTCCACGCCCTTGCGGGTGAAGATCGAGGTTTCGACGGCCACCTCGTCCTCCGTGCCCTGATGCACGCGGCCGCCGGCGCCGGAATATTCGCCCTCTGTATTTTCGCGAATGCAGAGAATATCGAAGCCATCGGCCTTCAAGGGCCCTTGTACGCCTGATAGTAGCCGGTGCGGGCGGATATTGGCATATTGCACGAAAGCCTTGCGGATTGGCAGCAGCAGACCGTGCAGCGACACCGAGTCAGGCACCTCTGCCGGCCAGCCGACCGCGCCGAGCATGATGGCGTCGAATCCGCGCAGCGTTTCGATGCCGTCCTTCGGCATCATCGCCCCGGTTTCCTTGTAGAAGGCGCAGGACCAGGGGAATTCGGTTCCTTCGAGCGCAAAACCGGAGGTTTTGGCGACGGCATTGAGGACCTGCCACGCCGCGTCCGTCACGCTTTGGCCGATGCCGTCCCCGGGGATGAGTGCGATGCGATGCGTTTTCAAAAGAATTCCCCTGTTACAGTCCGATGAGGACGCTTTTGCTCTTGCGGTTGGCGAGATAGGCGTCCCGTCCCAGATCCTTGCCGATGCCGGAACGCTTGTAACCGCCGGTCGGCAGGATGTGGTCGCGCGAACGCCCGTAACGATTGACCCAGATCGTTCCCGCCTGGATGGCGCGCGACAGGCGTAGGACACGCGAGACGTCCCGGCTGAAAAGACCCGCCGCCAGACCGTATGTCGGATGATCGGCAAGCGCCAGAGCCTCTTCTTCCGTGCGGAAGGTCTGTAGTGTCAGCACCGGCCCGAAGATTTCCTCGGTGACGGCGGGCGAGGTCTGGTCGACATTGGCGATCAGCGTCGGCTGGTAGAAATAACCGGGACCATCCATGATTGCGCCACCCGTCAGGCATTCGCCGCCATGGGCGACGGCTGCCTGCACGATACCGTCTATACGCTGGCGCTGCACTTCGGAGATGATCGGCGAATATTGGGTGGCCTCGTCCCAGGTAGGGCCGGGCTTTACCGTCTTCATGCGGGCGATGATCGCGGCGGAAAGGGCGTCGGCCGCACTTTCCTCAACGATGATGCGCGAGCCGGCGACACAGGCCTGTCCCGCATTTGAGAGAATATTGCCGGCGATCGCCGCTGCCGCCTTTTCGATATCGGCATCGGCAAAGACCAGCTGTGGGCTTTTCCCGCCGAGTTCCAGCGTCATGGGTTTGATACCGGTGCGGGCGACATTGGCCATGATGGCGGCGCCGGCGGCGGTCGAGCCGGTGAAACTGACCTTGGAGATTTCGGGATGGCCGGTGATGTCGTTGCCCGTCACGGGTCCGTCGCCGAGCACGATGTTGATGAGGCCGGCGGGCAGACCGGCCTTGATGGCCAGCTCAGCCATGAAAATGCTGGAAAAAGGCGTCATTTCCGATGGTTTCAGCACCACGGCATTGCCGGCCGCGAGCGCCGGGCCGAGTTTCCAGCCAGCCATTGAGACGGGGAAATTCCACGGTGTAATCGCGCCAACCACGCCATAGGGCTCGGTCATGATCATGCCGAGGCTCGCATCGTCGGTCGGCACGAGATCGCCGCCTTCCTTGTCGGCGAATTCGGCGAAGAAACGGATCTGTTCGGCGGTCACGGCGATGTCGCCGGCGATCAGCTGGCCGACGGGCCGCGTGGAGGACAGGGCCTCGATTTTCGCCAGCGTCTCGGCTTCCCGCTCGATCAGGTCGGCCCAGCGCTGCAGGACCTTCGTGCGTTCACGAGGGCGCACGCCACCCCAGTTGCTGCTTTTCAACGCGGCCTTTGCGGTCTGCACCGCTTCATCGACGAGTGCGGCATCCGCCCTCGGGCAGCCGGCATATTCGACGCCGTCCGAGGGGCGATGCATGTCGATGCCGTTTTGAGCCGGGATCAACCGGCCGCCGATGAAATGGCCGATCGGCAAGGACAGGCTGTCTGGATCGAAGCTGAGCGTCATGGGAAACCCTCTGTGGACATGCCTCAAACCTAGTCCCTGATGGCAAGCAGCATCGACCGACTGCGGCGGGGGCGGTGAACGAAAATCCTGTTTTGCCGCCGGCGGACAGCGCAATCTTCGGTGCGTGTGTCCGCCGGCATTGTCCCGACACAAACCTTCACGGGCCATGCCGAAATGCAGGATATCGGCTCATCCGTTCACGGTGACGTAGATCTTGCGCACGGTCTCGATGGTCTTCCACACACCGACGAAACCCGGCTTCATGACGAAGCTGTCGCCTGCCGTATAACGAACCGGTTCGCCGCCTTCGGGGGTGATTTCGATGACGCCTGAAACGATGTGGCAGAACTCGAAGGTCTCACCTTTGATAGACCGGTTTGCGCCAGGCGTTGCTTCAAAAATGCCCGTTTTTACGGTGCCGTCACGGGCCTCGTCCAGCGCCCAGGTCTTGTAGGAGGGATCACCTTCGACGAGGCGTTCCGGCATGGTCTTGGTTTTCTTGGGCTCGAAGGTGGGATTGGTATCGATGGTCTTGAGAAGCGACATGGTGGTCCTTTCCTGGAACGGGGGTTAATATCCACGGCTGCGATCGACGAGGCCAAGTGGCTCGAGACCGGACTGGTATCGTTTGATGTTCTCGACAACGGTGCGCGCTGCCGAATGCGGCTGGGTGACGCTGGCAACATGCGGTGTTAGCAGAATTTTCGGATGTGCCCAGAAACGATGGTCTTCCGGCAGCGGTTCGGGCTCGGTGACGTCGAGCACCGCGCCGGAAAGCCTGCCGCTATCCAGCGCGTCGATGAGGGCATCGTGATCGAGCTGCCTGCCGCGTCCGGCGTGAACCAGCCCCGCGCCCTCGGGAAGCATCCCCAGACGTTCGCTGTTCAAAAGACCCGTGGTTTCCTCCGTCAGCGGCAGCAGGCAGACGAGAATATCGCTCGTCGTGAGGGTCGTCGCCAATCCGGCCTCGCCATGATGGCAGGTCACGCCATCGATCTCGCGCGGTGAGCGGCTCCAGCCGGACAGCGGAAAACCGAAGGGTTTCAGCCGTTCCAGCGCCGCAACGCCCAGCATGCCAAGGCCGAGAACGCCCACCCGGCATTCTTCCGCCTGGCGCTGGGGCAGGGCCTTCCACAGGCCTTGACGCTGCTGGCCCAAATAGGCGGGCAAATTCCGGTGAAGCGCCAGCACGCCGAGGCTGACATATTCCTGCATCATGCGGATGATGCCCTCATCCACCATGCGCACGACCTTCACATGGGGAGGGACTGCGTCGATGTGAAACTGGTCGACACCGGCGCCGATCGAGAACAGGATTTCGAGATTGCGGTAGCGGCCTATATCCTCGGGCACCGTCCAGCTGATGAGGTATCGAACAGTATCCGGATCGACGCTCGCGGCATCCATCGAAAAGGGCAGGTCCGGCAGGTCGCGGGCCAGTGCCTGCCGGAAAATCTCGCCGCGCTTGGCGTCGGAATTGAAGAAAAACGTCATCTGAAATCCGTGTTCCGAAGGTTCAAGCCGTGCAACGGCTTGCCAGTGTTTCCAGCATGGACTGGCACGCCAAAAGTTCGCCGGTGGTGATATATTCATCCGGCTTGTGAGCGCGGCCGATATCACCCGGGCCGCAGATGATGGCGTCAACGCCCGCCGCCTGGAAAAGCCCAGCCTCCGTGCCATAGCTGACGGCGGGAATGCAGGGCGCGCCGGTCAAGTCTTCCAGAAGCTTTGCAAGCGGCGCATCGCCGGCAAGGGACAATGCGGGATAGTCGCTCATCGGCGTCCATTCGATATCGATGCCCTCAGCGGCAAGCGCCTCCACGCCATCTCGCACCGGCTGAAGCAGCGCGAGTGGCGAAACGCCGGCAATCGCTCGCGCTTCCAGCTCGATGGCGCAATGATCGGGGATGATGTTGAGCGCCTGCCCGCCCCTTACCGTGCCGATCTGCAAGGAGGAATAGGGCGGCTCGAAGGTCGTTTCGAAGGGCCCCTGTGTCAGCGCCTGTGCTGTGGCGACCGCCTTTGCCATGATACCGGTCATCAGGTGGATGGCGTTGACGCCCTGATCCGGCCGCGACGAATGGCCAGATCGACCGCGAATGGTGATGCGCGCGGCGGCCTTGCCCTTGTGAGCGCGCACGGCGCGCAGATTACTCGGCTCGCCGATGATCGCGCCCGCCGGCGGAGCGCATAGTTCCGGCAATCGGGCGATCATGTGCGGCACACCGCGGCAACCCGCCTCTTCGTCATAGGAAAAGGCAATGTGCACGGGCCGCTTCAGCGCCATGCGCGAAAATGCCGGTGCCGCGGCGAGAACCGTGGCCAGAAAACCCTTCATGTCGGTGGTTCCGCGCCCGTAAAGATGCTCGCCTTCGGCTCTCAGAGTGAAGGGATCGGAGGACCATTCCGGCTCACCGGCGGGCACCACATCCACATGGCCGGAGAGGATGTATCCGGCGACATCGGCCGGGCCGAAGCTCGCGAAGAGATTGGCGCGGTCGCCTTCAGGGCCGGCAAGCATGGACACTTTCGCACCGTGGTTTTCCAGATAATCGGCGATCCATCCGGCGATATCGCCATTGGCGGTTCCGACGACCGATGGGAAGCCAACAAGACGCTCTAGAATTTCGACTGCGTTCATGGCTGCCCCCGTCGTTTCAACGTCGAGAGCTTAAAGTGGCTGATGGCGTTTATCTGCTGAAATGCGGGTGATTTCGGTAGATTGTTGTGTCCTTCCAGTGCTTTCGGAAAATTCGTGCTGGCAAGGCTGGTTATCTTCGGATGTCGTGGGCTGGGCTGCCGGGATCAAGGTTCCGCGCCGGAGGAAATGAGAGCCGTTTGCTATGGAGCTGCTCAAAGTCGATAGTTTCGAGTTGCGAACCGTGGATATCGCCGATGTCGAGGCCGATCATCTGCACGCGCTTTCCATGGCGGTGGGGTGGCAATATCACGCGAATGAATGGTGTTTTCTGCGGCAGTGCGGCGTCGGCCTCGCTGCCCTCGATGAGATTGATCGCGTCGTCGCAACCGCGATGCTGTTTGCCTATGATGAGGGTTTCGCAACGCTCGGCATGGTCATCGTTTCCCCACGCCTGCAGGGGCAGGGCGTTGCGCCATGGCTGGTGCGGCGGCTTTTGGCGAAGTTCCCTGTCATATCGCTCCGGATCAATGCCACGGACGAGTCGAGGCGGTTGTTTGCCCGGTTGGGGTTCACCGGAGAAACGGAAAAAGTGCATCTCTTTCGGGGAAAGGTGCAACGTCCGGCCGAGATGCCGCCTGGCCGAAAACAGAAAATCGAGTTGCTGTCAGAAGACCACCTTATCGACGTGGCTGACATGGACCGCGCAGCTTTTGGCATTTCGCGCCGCCGCGTCCTGTTGCGCCTTCTCAAGGAAAAGACGGGTTATGGCCTGTTCGAGGCCGGCCGGCTTGTCGCTTTTGCCTTTCGCCGGGCGGCGGGGCGGGGCCACATCATCGGTCCGGTCGTTGCCGTGGAGGAAATGGATGCGATCATGCTTGTCAGCCGGCATTTTGCCGATCTGGAAGACCAGCTTGCCCGTCTCGATGCCGTGCGCGACAGCGGCGCCTTTTCCGATTTTCTCGCGCAATCAGGTTTGGTAGTGATCGAAACGCTGACGACCATGTCAAAAGACGAGCCGCAGCCGATGGGGTCCGGCACGGCGAGAATTTTTGCGCTGGCGGGCCCTTCCCTGTTCTGACTTTGTGCTGAGCTGCGACACGATCGCAATTGACGCTCCGCCTCTTGCCCCTTATGTGAGAAAGCGACGGTTCCTACAGCCGAAAGGCGAAGGGATTAATAGGGAACATGGTGCGGGCGATCTTTTTCGTCCAATGCCGTGGCTGCCCCCGCAACTGTAAGCGGATTGTTGTTCATCCCAGTGACGCTTGAAGGCGTCATGCCACTGTATTTTTCGGAATGCGGGAAGGCAGATGAGGGACGCAAATCCGTGAGCCAGGAGACCTGCCGTCAAAATGGAAACCATCGTTACGGGCGGGGAAGCCCGGAGGAGGAATTTGTAATGTTATTTCATAACATTTCGTTTGCGTCCTATAACCGTTCTCCGTACAAGACGTCCCGCTGTTGCTGCGCGTTCTGACGCCTGCTGCTCTGGAATAAGTTTTACTTTCGACTGGAGAACACATGTTTCATTCTAGACGCCTGCCGGTTCATGCCGGCTTTCTGGCCGCCGTGCTTTGGGCTTTGCCCTTTGTCGGTGCAAATGCCGCCGAAACCACCTATCCCCTGACGATCAACAGCTGCGGTCAGGAGATCACTTTCAAGCAGGCACCCGCCCGCGCCGTATCCGTTGGCCAGAGCACGGCTGAGGTTCTTTACCTGCTCGGCGTTGCCGACAGGGTCGTCGGCACGGCGCTGTGGATTGGTCCGGTTTTGAAAGGTTATGAGGAGGCCAATGCCAAGGTCGAACGGCTGGCCGATAATGATCCTAGCTTCGAGGCGGTTGTCGGCAAGAGGCCGGACCTCGTCACGACACAGTTCCAGTGGCAGATTGGACCCGAGGGTGTTGTCGGCACGCCGGCGCAATTCGCCGAACTCGGTATTCCCGTCTATACCTCGCCTGCCGATTGCGTCGGCAAGGACAATTCCGGCGGCGGTGATGGCGTGCGCAATACCGGCTTCACCATGGAGCTGATCTATCAGGAAATCCGCGACCTCGCCAAAATCTTCAACGTGCAGGATCGCGGTGAAGAAGTCGTTGCCGACCTGAAGAAGCGCGAGGAAGCCGCCCGGGCCAAGATAGCCACCGCGAATGGCAAGCTTTCCGCCGTCTTCTGGTTCTCCAGCGCCGAACTGGATATCGACCCCTACGTCGCCGGCCGCAATGGCGCTCCCGGTTACATCATGTCCGCGCTCGGGCTAAAAAATGTCATCGAAAGCGACGAGGAATGGCCGACCGTCGGCTGGGAGACCATCGCCAAGGCCAATCCGACCGTGATTGTAGCAGGCAAGATGGATCGCCGCCGCTTTCCGGCAGACGATATCGCCGTCAAGCGCAAGTTCCTGGAAACCGATCCCGTGGCCAGCATCATGCCCGCCGTCAGGCAAGGCCATGTGTTCGACATGGATGCGCAAGCGATGAACCCGACCATTCGCACCATCGAAGGAATTGAAACGCTGGCCGAGGCGATTTCGGCCGCTGGCCTCGCCAAGTGAACCGTTTCTCCACCCATCTTGGCAGGGCGGGGCTGGCATTTGCAGCACTCGCCCTGCTGCTTGTCGCGCTGATGGCCGGGGCGGCCATCGGCGAGACCGCCATTCCTTTCGATGTCGTCGCAAAGACGATTGCCAACCGCGTTTTCCATGTGGGTTATCCGCTTGAGCCGCTGGATGAGGGTATTGTCTGGAGTTACCGCCTCAGCCGCGCGGTCGTTGCCGCCTGCTGCGGGGCGTCGCTGGCGCTTGCCGGGGCGGTGCTGCAATCGCTTTTGCGCAATCCCCTTGCCGATCCCTATATTCTCGGTATCTCCGCCGGTGCCTCCACCGGTGCCGTCGCGGTGGCACTTCTGGGTTTCGGCGCAGGGTTTCTGACAATGCCGGCCGGTGCGCTCATTGGCGCATTCGTCGCTTTTTCGCTGGTCAGCCTTCTGGCCGTGCGGGCAGGGCATGGTAACAGCGCCATCATTCTGGCGGGCGTTGCCGGTTCGCAATTGTTCAACGCCATGACCTCCTTCATCGTCACCAAATCCGCCAATGCCGAACAGGCGCGCGGCATCATGTTCTGGCTGCTCGGCAATCTTTCCGGCGTGCGCTGGCCGGATGTCTGGCTGGCGTTGCCGATCAGTCTTGCGGGCCTGGCCGTCTGCCTCTGGTATGCCCGGGCGCTCGATGCCTTCGCCTTTGGCGGTCAGGCGGCAGCCTCGCTCGGCATTCCGGTGCGCTGGGTCTATGCGGTGCTGATCTCCGTTTCCGCAATCATGACGGCCGCGATGGTGTCGCTGGTCGGTTCCATCGGTTTTGTCGGGCTCGTCATTCCGCATGCCGCGCGCATCTTCGTTGGTGTCCGCCATGGCATATTGTTACCGGTGACGGCGCTGACCGGCGCGGTTTTCATGATCATCGCGGATATTCTCTCGCGCATCGTCATTCCGGGCCAGGTGCTGCCGATTGGCGTCATCACTGCGCTCGTCGGCGCACCCGCCTTCGCCTTCATCCTGGGGCAGAAGAGAGGTCGGTCATGAAATTATCCGCCCACGACCTGCATTTCCATGCCGGCAATATCGATATCGTCCGCGGCGTCTCGCTTGATGTCGGTTCCGGGGAGTTTCTCGGCATCATCGGCCCAAATGGGTCCGGCAAGAGCACGCTTCTGTCCATGCTCGCCGGTATCCGCAAATCGCGCCGGGGACACGTCACGCTTGGCGAGGAGCCGCTTGGCTCATTGGGACGGCGCGACCTTGCCCGCCGGCTGGCCTTCGTGGAGCAGCAGGCCGAAACCACCGAGCGCATTACGGCACGACAGGCAGTGGAGCTTGGGCGTACGCCCTATCTCGGCCCGCTTTCCGGCTGGTCGCAGAATGACGATGCCATCGTTGATGCAGCACTTGCCAATGTCGACATGGCTGACAAGGCGGAGCGCAGCTGGCACCACCTTTCCGGTGGTGAACGGCAGCGCCTGCATATCGCCCGAGCCCTGGCGCAGGAGCCGCACATCCTGCTGCTGGATGAACCGACCAATCACCTCGATATCGGCCACCAGATCGGCCTGCTCGATCTGGTGCGCCGGCAGGGGCTGACGGTCGTGGCGGCGCTGCATGATCTCAATCATGCCGCCATGTTCTGTGACCGCGTCGCCATCCTGCATCGGGGCGAGATGATCGCGGTCGGGCCGCCGCGTGAGGTCCTGACGGCGGCAACGATCGCCGACGTCTTCGGAGTGAAATGTGCGGTCACCAGGGCTGAGGGCGGTTTTTCCCATATTCGTTTTCTGCCGGCCCATGGGCGGGCTGATCCAGCAAGGAAAGTACTGGCACGATGATGACATTGCCGACGCTCGTAAGCGCCGCTGCAAAGGCCAGATGGTTTTATGCCGCTGCCGCAATTGCCGTGGTAGTCGCAGGGTTTCCCCTTCATGCTTCGGCCGAGACCTTCGAGGTGAAGATGCTGAACCGGGGTGAAAAGGGCCCGATGGTGTTCGATCCCGATTTCCTGGAGATCGGCCCTGGCGACCGCGTGCGCTTCGTGCCGACCCACAAGAGCCACAATGCCGCGACCATCGACGGCATGGTTCCCGAAGGTGTCGAAGGGTTCAAAAGCCGGATCAATGATGAGTTCGAGACCGGGTTCGAAAAACCGGGCTTTTACGGCATCAAATGCTCGCCGCATTACGGCATGGGCATGGTCATGCTGATCAAGGTGGGCGAGGCGACGTTGCCGCAAAGCTACAGGGAAGTCGAGGTGCCCGGTCGTGCCAAGACCCGGCTTGATGATCTTTTCGAGCAGGCGGGAAAATGAGTATTCTGCGGAAATCTTGATTGGCGTTCTGGATTGTCCGGGAGGTTGCTTCCGTCATGCTCGGGCCTGTCCCGAGCATCTGCAACGCGTTGATTTTGCGATACGTGATTGGATCCTCGGGACAGGCCCGAGGATGACGTCGTGTATGCGGATAGTGAAGGGGACTGTGGCTTTCCTCAGCCCTTGCCAGAAGTATCCGGCTTCACCGCACAGACCGCGTAACGATGCTGCAGCCCGCGCAGGATGCCCTTCAGCAGGCTGAAGTTTTTCGCCTGGGCGCGGTGAATGGCCTGAAGTTCCTGATCGATTGCGACAGGCTCGAAACCGGTCGCATGCAACATCGTCGCGACATCGCCTGCCCTTGCACCCTTCGAAAAATAGACCCGTGAGAGGATGCTGTTGAATGTATTTTCCGGGTCTGCCGGCTTGTGCGGCTGGTCGGCTTTGACGAGGCCGACGCTCTCCAGGCCGACGGCCAGTTTCTTCACCAGTCTTTCGCGCCAGCCGGTATTCACGAAATCGCCGTCGACGATCAGCAGTTTCCCGCCGGGTTTCAGAACACGGAACCATTCGGCAAAACTTGCCTGCGGGTCCACCAGCGTCCAGACCAGATGGCGGGTGATGATGACGTCGGCGCTTTCGTCCGGCTCCATCGTATTTTCGGCGTCGCCAACGAAAAAGCGGATGTTGCGCCCACGGCTCTTCGCCTTTTCCCGCGCAAGCCCCAGCATCGTCTCGGACCAGTCCATGCCCGTCACCTGGAAGCCGAGATCGTCCATCAGGTGCGAGATGACGCCGGTTCCGCTGGCGAGATCGAGCGCCTTGCGGCCTTCACCGCGGCCCAGATGTTTCAGGATAAGCGCGTGCCAGGCCGCGCGCTCGTCTTCGGAGAAAATTTCGTGCCCGGGTGAAAGGTCGAAAGTCGCGGCGCGGCCGGACCAATAGGCCTTTATCTCGTCTCTCAGGCTGTCGTTTTTGCCATAATGGATAGTGTCTATCATCGGTCTTCAGCTCACATACCAGTCAGTTAAGAATGGCTCTAAAACATAAAACTTGACTAGTATAGTCAGAAAACAATACAGCCGCGCCAGTCAACACTGGAGAGCAATATCCGATGCGCATCTCAGCCAAATCCGCGGCACTTGCCCTTGGCCTTCTCGTATCCGCCGCATGGCCGGCATTTGCCGAAAAAGTCACCGTCAAGGATGTGACCGGCCGCGATGTCGAAGTCAATGTGCCCGTTTCGCATGTGATCCTCGGCGAAGGCCGTCAGATCTATTTCCTGGCGGCGCTCGACAAGGAAAATCCTTTCCAGCACGTTGTCGGCTGGCGCGACGACCTGGCGAAAGCCGACCCGGAAACCTATGCGGCCTATCTCGCGAAATACCCTGAGATCGCCAAGCTGCCGACCTTTGGCGGCATGAAGGACGGCACCTTCGATATCGAGCAGGCCATTTCGCTGAAGCCAGACGTCATCCTGATGAATATCGACGCGAAGACCGCCACGCAGGAAGCCGGTTATATCGAGAAGCTTGAAAAGGTTGGCATCCCGCTCGTTTACGTCGACTTCCGCGAAAAGCCGATGGAGAATACCGAACCGAGCATGCGCCTGATGGGCAAGCTGACCGGCAAGGAAAAGATCGCCGAAGACTTCATCAAGTTCCGCGCCGATTCCATCGCCAAGGTCACCGATACGCTTGAAAAGGCCAATCCGAAGAAGCCCGTCGTGTTCGTCGAACGCGCCGGCGGTTATTCCGACGATTGCTGCATGTCCTTCGGCAACGAGAATTTCGGCAAGATGGTCGAGCTCGCCGGCGGCATCAACATGGCCAAGGACATCATTCCCGGCACTTTCGGCAACGTCAATCCGGAACAGATCATCGCTTCCAACCCGGAACAGATCATCATCACGGGTGGCAACTGGAACGGTTATGTTCCCGGCGGCAACTGGGTCGGTGTCGGTTATGGCGCGGATCTGAAGGAAGCCCACCGCAAGCTCGAAAACCTGACCAAGCGTCCGGCATTCACCGGCGTGCAAGCGGTCAAGGACGGCAATGTCCACGCCATCTGGCACCAGTTCTACAACAACCCGTATCAGTTCGTGGCCATTCAGGAAATTGCCAAGTGGCTGCATCCGGATCTGTTCAAAGACCTTGACCCCGAGGCGACCTTTAAGGAATTGCATGCCCGCTTCCTGCCGCTCGACTACAAGTCCGGCTACTTCGTGTCGCTGAAGGACGCGAAATAAGACAGGGACGGTGAGGGGGAGCGCCGTCCGATCGATGGATGAAGCCGCAGCCCTGCGGCTTCATCATTTTGTTTAGGAACTCAGTGAGGATTTCTCATGCGGCCCAACGCTCTCAGGCATCTTGCAGTGCTGGCTTTCTCCCTTCTCGCCGCGGCGGCGCAGGCCGGGGAAATTACCGACGTCACCGGGCGTAAGGTCAAGCTGGACCTGCCTGCCAAGCGTGTCATCGTTGGCGAAGCCCGCCAGGTCCATGTCATCGCGGCACTCAGGGGCGATCAGACCTTCGATACCATCGTCGGCTGGCGTGACGATCTCCTCAAGAAGGACCCGGACAGCTACGCTGCCTATGTCGAGCGTTTCCCTGAGATCGAAAAACTGCCGCGTTTCGGTTATGTGCCGCAGGGCGATTTCAGCCTGGAAACGGCCATCACCCTGTCGCCTAATGTGATTACCCTCAATCTGGAAGCGGAAAAATCCGCGAAGGAAAGCGGTTTCGAGGACAAGGCCGCGGCTGCCGGTATCAAGGTCATCTATCTCGATTTCCGTATCGATCCCGAAAAGAACAGCGAAGCTTCCATCGAAATCCTCGGCAAGCTCTTCGGCGCCGAAGAGCGCGCCAAGGAATTCATCGCCTATCGACGGGCTGAAATCGCCCGCGTGACCGACCGCCTTGCCGGCGTCAAGGACCTGAAGCGCCCGAAGGTCTTCATCGAGCGTGCACCCGGCATTTCCGGCGAGGACAATTGCTGCCGCACCTTCGGCCCGGTCAATTTCGGCGCGATGGTCGATCTCGCCGGTGGCCACAACATCGCCGACGGCATCATCAAGACGACCTTCGGTGATCTCAATCCCGAGCAGTTGGTGATTGCCGACCCTGATCATGTCATCGTCACCGGCTCCAACTGGGCGGCGGAATCCGACATCAACCAGTTCGTTCCCGTCGGACGCGGCGCAGATATGGCCCTTTCCCGTCAGAGGCTTGCCAATCTGATGAAGCGCACGCCGTTTCCGGAACTGAATGCCGTGAAGCGTGGCAATGTCCACGCCGTCTGGCACCAGTTCTACGGCGCGCCTTACGAGTTCTTCCCGATCCAGCAATTTGCCAAGTGGTTCCACCCCGATCTCTTCGCCGATCTCGATCCGGAAAAGAATTTTGAGGAATTCCACCGGAAATTCCTCCCCGTCACCTATAAGCCGGGCTATTTCGCCTCGCTCGAAAAAGGTTTGAACCAATGACTTCGCTGAATGAAAGCGCCGATGGCGTCAGCGGGCGCGATCAATATCGCGCCCTTGCCGCACGCAGGATCCTTATCCTCGTCGGCCTTTTCCTTGCCCTGTGTTTCAGCATGGCCGCAGACATGGCGCTCGGCCCGGCGCGTTATACGCTGTCGGAAGTTCTGGCGACCATTGCCGATCCGGCGGCCGTCGGAAACCAGCTTCGGGTGGTGATCTGGGATATCCGCATGCCGATCGCGCTGATGGCGGTTACCGTTGGTGCCTCACTTTCGGTTGCGGGCGCGCAGATGCAGACCATCCTGTCCAACCCGCTTGCCAGCCCCTTTACGCTCGGTATTTCGGCGGCTGCAAGCTTCGGCGCGGCGCTGGCGCTTGTCGGCGGCGTGGCGATCTTTCCGGGGGCGGTGCATTACATGGTGCCGATCAATGCCTTCATCATGGCGATGATTGCGGCGCTCTTCATCCATTTTGCCTCGACGATGCGCGGCGTGACGGTCGAAACCATCGTGCTCCTCGGCATCGCGCTGGTTTTCACCTTCAATGCGGCGCTGTCGCTGCTCGAATATCTGGCTTCCGAACAGGCGCTTGCCGCCGTGGTGTTCTGGACCATGGGCAGTCTGACCAAGGCGACCTGGGACAAGGTCTATATCACCGCCGCCATTCTCGTCGTCACCGTACCGCTGTTCATGCGCCAAGCCTGGGCACTGACGGCACTCAGGCTTGGCGACGACAAGGCGGCCAGCATGGGCATCAATGTGCGCCGGCTGCGGCTGACGACCATGCTGACGGTCAGCCTTCTCGCCGCCATTCCGGTTTCCTTCGTTGGCACCATCGGCTTTGTCGGTCTGGTCGGGCCGCATATCGCCCGCATGGTGGTGGGTGAAGACCAGCGCTTCTTCCTGCCCGGCTCGATCATCTGCGGCGCGCTGCTTCTGTCGGCAACCTCGGTCATCAGCAAGATCCTCATTCCCGGTGCGATCCTGCCGATCGGCGTCATCACGGCGCTTGTTGGCGTACCTTTCTTCTTCGCGCTTATTTTCGGCAACAGGAGACGCGCATGGTAATGCTCGCACTGAAGGATGTCGGCGCCGCCTATGGCCGCACCACCGTTCTCTCCAAGGTCGGCATCGATACGCTGGAAAGCGGCAGCGTTACGGCCGTGATCGGCCCCAATGCCGCCGGCAAGTCGACGCTTTTCAAGCGTATCGCCAGCCTCATTTCCGGCCCCGGCCTGGTTGAACTGTCGGACACGGCCCGCGGCAACCGCGCCATCTGCTACATGCCGCAGGATACCGGCGCCAACGCCGTGCTGACGGTTTACGAATCCGTGCTTCTTTCGGCCAAGCAGGGCGGCGGCTGGCGCGTTCATGACGATGAGTTGTTCGAGATCGACGCCATTCTCAAGGCGCTGAAAATCCACGACCTCGCCTTTCGCGGCCTCGGCGAACTGTCCGGCGGCCAGCGGCAGCTTGTGTCGCTGGCGCAGGCGCTGGCGCGCAAGCCGGAAGTGCTGCTGATGGACGAGCCGACCTCCGCACTCGATCTTCACCGGCAGATCGAGGTTCTGGGGTTCGTCTCCGATCTCGCGCAGAAAACCGGCATGATCGTGCTGATCGCCCTTCATGACCTCAACCATGCGCTTCGTTATTGCGAAAATACGATGGTGATTGCGCGTGGCGAAATGGTGGTGAGCGGCAGTACCGAAGCGGTGATCACGCCCGCCATGCTGCGCGATATCTATCGCATCGATGCCCGCATCGAGCCCTGTTCGCAGGGCAGGCCGATGGTTATCGTCGATGGCGCTATCTGAGAGAGCAAGACCCGGCCGCATCTGTGGCCGGGTTCCCGTCGCCGGCCGGTCGTCAATCATAGACCGCTACCGCCTTAATTCTTGATAATAATTGTCATGAAATATCTGTTCGATGGCGCTTTTGGATGTTAGAGCTATGGACGGCAGAACTGCGCGGCCATTCAGGCTCCGGCGGGTTTCGTCGATCCCTCGAATTTCTCTCGGTTGAGACATGGGCATACGGGAAGATGACAAGCGTTATAACGCTTACGTCGCGCATAGGGTCGACCTGATCAAATACGCCACCCTTATTCTGGGGTCACGCGCGGATGCGGAGGACGTGGTTCAGGAAGCCTTCCTGAAATTCGTTCCGGAAGCCTCCGGCAATCCCACCAATCTCAAATCCTATCTCTTCCGCATCGTTCGCAATCTTGCGCTTGATAATCGCCGGCGCAGCCGGCAGGACCTTCGGGAACGGCCGGACGATACGCCTTTCTGGGGCATGCCGCAGGATAATGGCACCCCGGAGGAACACGCGCTTTTCTGCGATGAAGTCCGGCAGATGCAGACTATTTTGGCCGGCCTGCCGGTTCAAGCAAGGGTGGCATTGGAAATGCACAGATTCGGCGGTTACAACATGGAGGAGATCGCGCGTCATCTCGGCGTGTCGGTGGCCAGCGCCCACCGTCTCATAAAGGGCAGCATTGTCGCGATTACCAGAGAAATGAAGTAAAATAGCCTTATTGTCCTGTCTTGTGAAAAAAATCCCGTCGTCAAACGTCTTTATAACAATTGAGCAAGACGACGCTTCCCGTCTGCCCCGCAAAGGAACTGGCCCGGTTCAATGACTGTTGATCCCGATAACAAGATTGAGTTGCCGACCGGGAAGGCGGAAGAGGCGGCCGACTGGCTGCTGCGGCTGCAGAGGGGCGCGACGGAACCGCGATTGAAGGCGGAATTCGAGCGATGGCTGGCGGCCTCGCAGGCAAACCGCCTTGCCTGGGAACGGACATGCAAGATCTGGCGGAACCTCGGCCTGGTCGAACCGGAATTCAAGAACCTCTGGGAAGATGCTGCCCATCTGCCGGGCAAGGCCGCGATAAATCCAACGCGGCGGCGCTGGTCCGTCAGACATTATGCAGGTGCCGCCGTGGCGGCGGCATCGCTCTGTCTTGTGGTGCTGTTCATCCCGACATTTTCTGTTCGCCTTGAAGCGGATTATCAGACCAGCACGGCCGAAATGCGCACCATCACCCTCGAAGACGGCAGCACGGTGGAGCTTGCCGCGGCCAGTGCGTTTTCAGCAGATTTCAGGGATGGCCGCCGCACGGTGAAGGTGCTGAAGGGCGAAGCCTTTTTCAATGTCGTGCCGGATAAAACCCGTCCCTTCGTCGTGGAGGCGAAGAACGTCACCGTTCAGGTGCTGGGGACGGCATTTGATGTCGACTTGACGGATGGCATGACGCAGGTCGCACTGGCCCATGGTTCCGTGGAAGCCTCCTTCCGCAACGCGCCGCCAACGCGGCTTGTTCCGGGCGAGATGCTGGTCGTCGACGCCGCCGGTGCGATCCGCAAAGAGAATGTTCCGGTCGAAGATATTGGCGGCTGGCGCAAGGGCGAACTTTACGTGGTCGACGCAACGATAGGCTCGGTGGTGGAGCAGATCCAGCGTTACCATCCCGCATGGCTGACCATAGCCGACAAGCGGCTGGCCGAGCAGAAGGTGACGGGATTTTACGATCTGCGCGACCCGGACCGGGCGCTGGAAGCGCTTGTGGAACCCTATAGGGGCAAGGTCCATGCGATTGGCGGATCGGCACGCATTATCACCCGCTTCTGAAGCTGACAGATGCAGAAAATATTGTTTATTTTCAGTAGTTTATAAAATTTTCTCCCAAAGCCTGAAAAAAATCGCCGCGGCAATCGTCTTTTTGTTGAGTAATCCGGTCAAGATATGTCCGGAGCGAAAGACAGGAAGACAGAAGCATTATGCGCCTCCAGATATGCAGGACCGGTTCAGGGGAAAAAGCCGCAGGGCAGACCCGCAGGGCCGTATTGCTGGCGACAACAGCGATCGCCATTTCATTCGCACCGCCTGTTCTTGCCCAGACCGGAGCGGATGCCGCAAATTCCGGGCAGTCGGGTGGTGAGCAGGGGGCGACGCGTCCATTCAATATTCCCTCCCAGTCGCTGTCGTCAGTCGTGGGCGCTTTCGGTCGGCAATCCGGCCTTCAGGTCACGCTTGCCACGCCGGCGGCCGGTAATGTGCGCACCAATGCCGTCACCGGCAGTTTCACGGTCCGGGAGGCCCTGTCGCGACTTCTGGCCGGTACGGGTATCAATTTCCGCATTGCCGGGAATGGCAGAACGGTCATCATCGGCACGGGAGAATCCACCGTCGATTTTTCCGGGGCGGCGGGTACCACGGTTCTCGAAACCATCACCGTGACCGGTAAGAGCGGGCGCAACTCCCTTGCCGGCGCCGGTTATCAGGGAACGCCTGACTGGGTTTACGATACGCCCGCCAGCGTCAGCGTGGTCAGTCGCGAGGCAATCCAGACGGCCGGCGTGCGCAACACGCGCGATGTCTTCAACCGGGTCTCCGGCGTTTATGCCGGCGAGGGCAATGGCAGCTTCCCGACCGTTTCGCCCAACGTGCGCGGCTTGCAGGAAAGTGGCCGCGTGGTCGTCTCCATCGACGGTGCGCGGCAGAACGCGCAGCGGGGCTATAGCACCGGCGGCGCTTCTATTTATTCCGCCAATAACGGTCAAGCCTATGTAGACGCGGCCTTTATTCGCGCCGTCGAAGTCGAAAAAATGACCAGTGCCACTTCCGGCAATGCCGGTTCACTGGGCGGCAAGGTCGAGTTCCGCACCGTCAGCGCCGCCGATCTGATACCCGAAGGTGCAAATAAAGGTGCAGAGGTGAATGTCTCCCGCGGCAGCAATGGTTACGATTTCCAGGGTTCCGTTCTGGCCGCGGTTGGCGAACCGGACGGCCCTCTCTCTTTCGTCGCAGGTTATAGCCGCACGATCATGGATGAATACAAGATTGGAACAAAAGGCGAGGCCCTGAGCACCGCGTTAACGATGAAAGACCTTCTGGGCCGTGACGGCTGGTCGACCTTTTTCAAGAGTGAAGGCGACTTCGGGGATGTGCAGACGTCGCTTTCGTGGATGCACCAGCAGAATGATTTCGTGCAGGGTGCTTCCACGGTGGTCGATCGGGAAGGCGTGCGAAATGACAGCGTCGTCGCGACGCTGGACTGGGACCCGGAAAGCGAACTCATCGACTTCAAGTCATCGCTGTGGCTGAACGATAATATGACGCATGAATTGCGGGCGGCGCGCAATAAACTTGATGGAAGCACTGGGTATGCTGCCGAAACGAACCTTGACATGGGCCTGCGCAGTTTCGGCGGCAGTCTGGAAAATACCAGTCGTTTCGACACCAGGGCTGGTGCGCTCAGCTTGAACTACGGAGCCGAAGCCTTTCGGGACATTGCGACATCCGTTGCGACGAGTGCCACAATTGCGCAAAATCCCTCCTTTGCAAGCAGCTACACGTCTTTCAGCCCTGCCGGGCGGCGTGACGTCGCCAGCCTGTTCTTAAATGGGGAACTGGAGCCGGCGGATTGGATCACTCTGAGTGGCGGGGTGCGTTACGACTGGTCGCGTCTGAGAGGGTCGGCTACTTATTACAGCACCCGCAATTACCTGATTGACACGTCTGTCGCGTGCGATCCCGTTCGTAATCACTATACGCCCCTCGACTATTTCAATCAGGTTTTCCTTCCGGCAAATCCGAGCTGGGCGACACGTTACGCGCTTTATCTCGCGCGTGCCTGGCCAAACGCCTCGGCAGGTTGCATGCCGGGAACCGGAACAACTAAACCACCGATACCGGTCACCGAATACCCGTCGCATGAGGTCGATATCGACCGGACTTACAGCGCCTGGTTGCCCTCTGCCACCATCGAACTCAAACCCGTCGACTGGTTCCGCCCCTATGTCAGCTATTCCCAGAGCCTGCGCCCGCCGACAATTCTCGAGACATTTTTCGCCGGTGCGCGCCCGGGTGATAGCGCCGGATACGAATACGCTCCTAACCAGTCTCTACGCGCCGAAAAAGCGACGACCTACGAAATTGGCGCGAATATGAGTTTCGACGGCGTGCTGCTGGACGATGATACCCTGCGCATCAAAATGGCCGCCTTTCGCCGGGAGGTGAAGGACTACATCGCTCTCGGTTATCTCGTCACGGATCAGGTCTTCGACCGCACCTATACCAGCTTCGTCAATCTGGATGGCACGACCTATATGCGCGGGCTGGAATTGGAGGGCAATTATGATGCCCGCAGTTTCTGGATTGGCGGTTCGGCGACGGTTCTGAAAACGGAATGGCCTGAAAAGACACAGGTTTTTTCCAACAGCACGACCACCACGTCAGGTGAAATCGTGGCCTGGCCCGGCGATGTCGCGCCCAAGATGAAACTGACGCTCGATGGCGGCATGCGTTTCTTCGATGAAAAATTCTCGCTGGGCGCAAGGCTCAACCACGTCACGCCGACCCAGTCGCGCACGCTGGATACGGAGGGCAATCTGCGCGAGATAACCGATCCTTATACGACGGTGGACCTCTACGGTTCCTATGCCTTCAACGACAAGGCCACGCTTCGTTTCGCCGTCAACAACCTGACGGACCGCAAATATATCCCGGCCGCAAGCGCCTACACAGCGCCGGGCCGCACCTTTATCGCGACGATGAACGTGAAGTTCTGAAACGCGGAAGAATTCTCCGGGCTGGGTTGCAGCCCGTCCCGGAGATGAAACGCCTTCGCTACAGGACGAAGGTACCTCTATAGGCCAGCAAAGGAGTACACCTATGGCTACCACAATTCAACTGACGCAGTCTTCCTCCGACCTGATCGGTTACCTCAACGGTTGGACGAGCGGTTTCGGTTCGACCTATGGTGCGTTCTACGACGCTCAGACCAGCTCTCTCGCCACCACCACCATCGATCCGAACACGACCTATGAGGCGTGGGGCGATGGCAGCTCCGGCGGCAAGGGCATCGTCATGAGCGGCGCTCTGCAATACTCCCAGGGCAACCTGACGGGTTCGGTCGACAGCATCGTTCTGGGCACCGGCTACAGCCAGTCCAGCAGCGGCATCGCGGTCAGCCAGCAGGAACTGCTGATCGACCCTGACAGCGCCTATTCGCTGGCCGGTGCCCGCGATCTTCTCGATCTCGCCGTCTACCAGCTTGCCCGTTTCGGCTCGCTGGCCGGCTTCTATGATTATTTCGCGGCCACCGGCACGGTGATCGAGGATACGGCTGCCTCCAACACCCTGACCGGCTTTGCCGGCGCGGATACCTTCGTATTCTCCGGCGGCAATGATGTCGTACAGGCTGGCCCGACCGGAACCTACGGCTATCAGGACGGCACGGATACGCTTGATGTCTCAGCCTGGGGCGCAACTTCGGTGGACGATTTGTTGTGGTATAATGATAACGGAAATGCCGTTATCCTTTCCGCAACAGACACTTCCGTCTCCATCACGCTGAATGGCGTCGATGCAAATGTACTCGACGCATCGGACTTCATTTTCGCCAGCGCATTGGCGCTTGCCGCGTAAAGGAAAAACAGGCTGTGGGCTTTCAAAACCACCAGCAGACACCGCCGCAGTCCCTCCCTGCGGCGGTTGTTTCGCCCCTTAAAAGCACGTTTCTCGGCGTCGCGCTCGTCAGTGGCGTGGTCAATATACTGGCGCTGACGTCGCCTCTGTTCATGCTGCAGGTCTATGACCGGGTGCTGGCCAGCGGCAGCCTGCCGACACTGGTTGGGCTCGCGCTTCTCGCCCTTGGCCTCTACGGCTTCCAGTGCCTGCTTGATATCATCCGCGCACGTGTTCTCATCCGCATCGGCGAAGATTTCGACATACGTTATTCCGGCAGAGTGCACGACGCGGTGGTACGCCTGCCGCTCGTCAACCGCATGCCGGGCGATGGGCTGCAGCCGCTGCGCGATCTCGACAATGTGCGCGGCTTCCTCTCCGGCACCGGACCGACGGCCTTTTTCGATCTGCCGTGGATGCCGCTTTATCTCGGCATATGTTTTCTGTTTCATGTCTGGATCGGCGTGACCGCGCTCGCCGGCGCCGTGCTACTGGTATCGCTCACGATCCTCACCAACATCTTTTCACAAAAGCCGATCCGCGACACCATGGTGGAAAACATGGCCCGCAACCGGCAGCTGGAAGCTTCGCGCCGCAATGCCGAGGTCGTGCAGGCCATGGGGCTTGGCCGCCGGCTCGGCAAACGCTGGCAGAATTCCAACGAGGCCTATCTCGCCGCCAACCGCAAGGCAGGTGACGTGGCCGGTGGTCTCGGCAATCTCGCAAAATCGCTGCGGGTCGTGCTGCAATCGGCCATTCTGGCGGTTGGCGCCTGGCTGGTCATCAGGCAGGAAGCCTCTGGTGGTGTGATGATCGCCAGCTCGATTATGATGGGCCGGGCATTGGCCCCCGTCGATCTCGCCATTTCCAACTGGAAGTCCTTCGTGGCCGCCCGGCAGAGCTGGGCGCGGCTGAGAGAGCTGTTTGCGCAGATGCCGGCCAATGCCGCCGCCATGGCCCTGCCAAAGCCGGAAAAGGAATTGCGGGTCGAGAATGTCACCATCGTTCCGCCGGGAGAAAGAAAACCCACCGTCACCGGGCTTGGTTTTGTCGTAACCGCCGGAAATGCGCTCGGTGTCATCGGCCCTTCCGGCTCGGGCAAATCCACGCTCGCGCGCATTCTCACCGGCGCCTGGATGCCCGCTGCCGGCAAGGTGCGGTTGGATGGCGCGAGCTTCGATCAATGGGATCGCGAAACGCTCGGTCGCCATATCGGTTATCTGCCGCAGGGGGTGGAGCTGTTCGATGGCACGATCGGCGAGAATATTTCGCGCTTCGACGACAATCCCGATCCGGAGGCTCTCATCGCAGCGGCCAGGGCGGCCGGTGCGCATGAGCTGATCCTGCGTTTTGAAAAAGGTTATGACAGCGATATTGGCGAGGCGGGTTCTGCACTTTCGGCCGGACAACGCCAGCGCATCGGTCTTGCCCGCGCGCTCTACGGCAATCCCTTTATCGTAGTGCTGGACGAGCCGAACGCCAATCTCGATGCCGAGGGCGAGGCCGCCGTGGTCAGGGCGATTACATCGGTCAAGGCGCGGGGCGGGATTGCCGTCGTCGTCGCCCACCGGCCGAGTGCGATCGGCGCCGTCGATTATATTTTGATGATGGAAGAGGGGCGAATGAAGGCTTTCGGCCCACGCGACGAGGTACTGTCGAAGGTGTTGCGCGTTCCGCAGGCGCAGGCGGCCAAGGGATTTGCCGCATCCGCCCAGACCGTCTCGCCGCTGCGTGTCGTTGCCAATGTCCAGCTCAAACCCGCGCTGGTGGACGATGTTCAGGATGAGCAGAGCCAGGAAGGAGATGCGGATGCCAAACATTGATCAGCGAACCCTTGTCTCCCGCTCCATCCGCAAACATCTCCTTGCCGGTCTTGCCGCAGGCGCAGCACTACTGGCCGGGGTTGGCGGCTGGGCCGCGACGACCAATCTTGCCGGCGCGGTGGTCGCTTCCGGTCACCTGGTGGTGGATTCCTATACGAAGAAGGTGCAGCATCCAAAGGGTGGTGTCGTCGGCGAAATCCTGGTGAATGAGGGTGAGAGGGTGAAGGCCGGTGAGGTGGTCATGCGTCTTGATTCGACCCAGACCCGCGCCAATCTCGCCATCGTCACCAAGCGTCTGGATGAACTAGGCGCGCGCATGGCAAGGCTGGAAGCGGAGCGCGACGACCTTGCGGAACTCATCTTTCCGCAGGCTCTGATAGCGCGAAGCGACGATCCCGATGTCGCCTCCGCCATGCGCAGCGAAACGAAGCTGTTCGAATTCCGCAAATCCTACCGTGAGGGCCGCAAGGCGCAGCTTGCCGAACGCATCACCCAGTTCGAGCATGAAATCGAAGGGCTGAAGGCGCAGGAAGTCGCTTATGATAATGGCCTTGCGGTACTGGAAGCGGAAATCACGTCGCAGAAATCCCTGCGTGAACAGGGCGTCGTGTCCGTGCAGCGGCTGAACAGCCTGCAGACACAGGCCGCGACCTTCGGCGGCGAGCGTGGCGAAAAAATCGCCTATCAGGCGCAGACGGCGGGGCGAATCACCGAAACGAAGCTGCAGATCCTGCAGATCGATCAGGAATTGCGCACCGAGGTCGGCCGGGAACTGCGCGAGATACAGGCTCAGATGGGCGAGTTCGTCGAGCGCAAGGTCGCCGCTGAGGATGAGTTGAAGCGCATCGATATCGTCGCGCCGCAATCCGGCATGGTGCATGAAATGGCCGTGCATACGGTCGGCGGCGTGGTGACGCCGGCCGACCCCATCATGCTGATCGTGCCAGACGGAGACGAGCTGGCGCTGGAGGTGCAGATCGTGCCGAAGGATATCGACCAGCTGCAGGTGGGGCAAAAGGCCATGCTGCGCATGACCGCCTTCAACCAGCGGGTCACGCCGGAACTGGAGGGCCATGTCAGCCGTATCGCGGCTGACATCACCACAGATCAGCGCACCGGTCTTTCCTATTATCTGGCGCGGATTTCCGTACCGGTTACCGAGCGGAAGAAGCTGAACAATGCGCCGCTGGTGCCGGGCATGCCTGCCGAGGCCTTCATCCAGACCAGCGAAAGGACGGCGCTGTCCTATATCGCCAAACCACTCACCGACCAGATCAGCCGCGCCTTCCGCGAGGAATAACGAGCTTTTTTGCCCGTCAGACGCTGTCATAGCAGCGCGGCGCTGGCGTCATCGGGCGATGCAGGTGTTGCCACGCATGACACGGTCTAAGACGTGAAATTGTAGGCGGCTATCGAGCTTGGGATAAAAAAACGGTGACATGAAGCGCTATCGGCGGCAAAAGGTTTGAACCGATACCGGCTCGTTTTTCATCCATTGGTGCTGGCCTTATGAACATCAAGCAGCTCGAAGTCCTGCGCACGCTTCTTTCCACCGGCTCGACCATCGCCACCGCCAAGGCCATGGGGCTGAGCCAGTCCGGTGTCAGCCGGCTTCTGGCGCAGCTCGAAGCGGATCTGTCGCTGACACTGTTTGCCCGTGACAAGGGGCGGCTCATTCCGACGCCGGAGGCCGCACTTCTTGCCCGTGATGCGGAAAATGTGCTGCTTGCCGTCGACCGCATGTCCGGCCACGCAGAAGATCTGCGCAATGGTGCCGCCGGTCCGGAAATCGTCCGCATCGGCCTGCCGAGCAGCATGTGGGAAAATTTCGCGCCCGCCATGCTGATTGATTACGTCCGCGATTTTCCCGGCGTGCGCATCGAAACTTTCTTCGAGACAACGACGGCCATCAACAAGCTGGTGGGCGAGCGGGTGATCGATCTGGGTTTCCTGCGAATGGAAGGCGAGATCGGACCGGGCATCGATGTTGAGCGTGTTGCCACCGGCAAGAGCGTCTGCGTGGTCCGGGAGGATCATCCGCTGGCCGACCTTCAAGAGATCACCGTCAAAGACCTGCGCAATATTCCGCTGATCCTCATCGGTCGCCAGCGGCCAAACCGCATGGCGCTCGATCAGGTTTTCAAGAAGGCGGGCGTCAAGCCGATGGTGAAGATCGAGACCCATACCAACAGTTCCGCCTGCGCCTATGTGGCGCACGGGTTGGGGGTAACGATCATCAGCAGTTTTTATGCGAATCTCTACCGGCATCTTCCCGTTGTCGCCCGACCATTCGTCCCGCAGTCGACGCAGGAATTCGGCCTTGCCCGCGCTTCCGGTTCACCCTTGTCCATCGCCGCCCAGGCACTCAGCGACGCCTTGAAGCGGGAAATCCAGCTTTCGCAAAAAATCGACTGAAAACGGGATTTGGGCGGGAAATCTCATTGTCGTCATCAGCAGGAAACGCGGCCGTCATTCTGCATAGCTATATGACGTTTACGCATAATATTGCGCGATATTTCTCAATCCGTCATAGTCACCAGCAACGAAACCGATAGAGGCGGGATGTCATTCCCGGCCATCAATCGTGGGGAACCGATGATAAGATTCATACTGAGCCGTCTTTTGATGGCGCTGCCGACGATCGCATTCGTGTCGATCACGGTCTTTGCGCTCATCCGCTTCATTCCGGGCGATCCGGCTGCCCTGATGCTGGGCGATATGGCGCAACCGGAACAGATCGAGGCGATGAGGACTGAACTCGGCCTCGACAAGTCCATGCCGCAACAATTCGTCATCTGGGCGGGCAATGTGGTGCAGGGGGATTTCGGCCGGTCCATCGTCAACGACGAGGCGGTGTTGCCGCTGGTCGTCTCGCGCTTTCTCGTCAGCGCCGAGATCGTCGTGGTTGCCGTGCTGCTCGCCAGCCTGATTGCGGTACCGGCGGGTGTGATCGCTGCCTGGAAACAGAACAGCCTGACCGATCTTGCGCTGGTGGGAACGGCGACCCTGCTCCTGTCCATCCCGACATTCTGGCTGGGCCTTCTGTTGCTGCTGTTCTTCGGCCTCAAGCTTGGCTGGTTGCCGGTGCTGGGATATGTGTCGATCAGCGACAATCTCGTTGGCGGCATGCTGTATCTCGTCCTGCCTGTGATGACGCTTGTCATCCACGAAATGGGCGTTCTGATCCGCATGGCGCGCGCCTCGACGCTGGAAGTGCTGCGGCTGGATTACATCACTCACGCCCGCGCAAAAGGCCTTTCGGAAAGCGCAGTGCTCTGGCGGCACGCCTTCAAGAACGCCTTTGGCCCGACATGGACGATGATCGGCCTCATCCTCGGCAATCTTCTCGGCGGCATCGCCGTCATCGAGACGGTGTTCACCATTCCGGGGCTGGGACGGCTGATGGTCGACAGTATTTTCGCCCGCGACTATCCCGTGATCCAGGGCTGCCTGCTGTTCGTTTCCCTGTCTTACGTGCTGGTCAACCTCTTCGTCGACCTGCTTTATCCCCTCTTCGATCCGCGCGTGGTTGCCGAATGAAAAAGTTCACACTCAACGGGCTTATCGGCGGCATTCTCATCGCCCTCCTGCTCATCACCGCCATTACCGGCCTGTTCTGGACGCCCTATGATCCGATGAAGCTCGGTTTCGCCTCGCGTCTGGCTGCCCCAGGTGCGGGCCATCTTCTCGGCACCGACGAGTTCGGGCGAGATGTTCTCAGCCGCCTGATGGTCGGCGCGCGCGCCAGCGTCTGGATCGGTTTCCTGACGGTGAGCTTTGCGACGATCTGCGGCACCTTGATCGGCCTTGTCAGTGGCTATGCACGCGGCTGGGTGGATGGCGTCATCATGGCGATCAACAATGCGCTTCTCGCCTTTCCGGGAATTCTGCTGGCGCTTGGTCTTCTCGCGGTGTTCGGCGCCAATCAGTACGGCATCATCTTTGCGCTTGGCATCGCCTACACGCCGTCCATGGCCCGCGTGGTGCGCGGGGCAGTGCTGTCGCTGCGGGAGCGCGAGTTCATCGAGGCATCGCTGGTAATGGGCAATGGCGAGATTTACACCATGTTCCGCCACATCCTGCCCAATTGCATAGCGCCGATCACGGTGCTTGCCACCTCCATGTTCGGCTGGGCCATCCTCTCGGAAAGCGCGCTGTCCTTCCTCGGCCTTGGCGTGCCGCCGCCGGCCCCCACCTGGGGCAATATGCTGGCCGCCGGCCGGCCTTTCATTCAGCAGGCCGTCTGGCTCGGGCTGTTCCCCGGTCTCTGCATCGCGCTGACGCTGCTCGGCATCAATCTTCTGGGCGATGCCCTTCGCGACAGGCTTGACCCGCGCATGAGAGGTCTCAAATGACGGACAATATTCTTCTTTCTGTTCGCGGCCTTTCGCTGGAGGTCAAAGGAAGCGGCCACCGGGTGGTGAAGGACGTCTCCTTCGATATTGCGCCTGGCGAAATCTTCGGCATCGTCGGCGAAAGCGGATCGGGAAAGACGCTCGCCACCCGCGCGCTCATCTCGCTTCTGCCCCCGGCAATCGCCGTTACCGGCGGATCGGTCATCTACAAGGGACAGGACGTAATGTCCCTGCCAGCAAGGGAGCTTCGCCGCCTGCGCGGCGCGGAGATCGGCGTCGTGTTTCAGGAGCCGATGACATCTCTCAATCCGTCAATGACGATTGGCCGGCAGTTGGAAGAAGGCCTGATCCTTCACACCAAATTGTCGCCGGAAGAGCGTCGTGAAAAAATTCTCGAGATGCTGAGACGGGTCGGCATCCGCGATCCCGAAGGCGCGCTTGCTGCCTATCCGCATGAGTTTTCCGGCGGTATGCGCCAGCGCATCATGCTGGCTTCGGTCATGCTTTTGAGACCGGCCTTGCTGATCGCGGACGAGCCTACGACGGCGCTCGATGCCGTCATCCAGCGTGACGTCATGGAACTGATGGTCGAACTGACGCGGGCGGAGGGCACAGCCGTTCTCCTCATCAGCCACGATCTGCCGATGGTGGCGCGTTATACCAGCCGTATCGTTGTTATGGAGAAGGGCGCGATCGTCGAACAGGGTCGCACCGAAGACCTGCTCGACGCGCCGCAGCACCCCTATACGAAAAAGCTGCTTTCCTCCCTGCCATTCCGCGGCGAGCCGCGCAGTATCGACACCTCCAAGGCACCGATGGTTTCGGCCCGCGGTATCGTTGTCGATTATGCCGGTCGCAAGTCCTTCCTGAAGAAGGCCAAACCGAAGCGGGCGCTGCATGGCGTCAGTATCGACATTCATGAGGGCGAGGTCGTGGCGCTGGTCGGCGGTTCCGGCTCCGGCAAGACGACGCTGGGGCGTACCATCGCCGGTCTCGTCAAAGAAAGCGAAGGGCATATCCGCTTTCAGGGCCGGGAGCGCAACGAGGACTGGAATGACTATCGCCTGAATTGCCAGATGGTGTTTCAGGACCCCTATTCCTCGCTCGATCCGCGCATGACCATTCAGGCTCTGGTGGAAGAGGCGCTGCGCCTCGTGCCCGGTCTCGATCAGGCGGCCAAGCGCAAGCGGGCGCTGGAAACGCTGGAAGAGGTAGGACTTGGCGTCGACTATGCTGGCCGGTACCCGCACGAACTTTCCGGCGGCCAGCGCCAGCGCGTGGCGATTGCCCGCGCCATCGCCCGCCGCCCGCGTTTCCTGATCGCCGACGAGCCGGTTTCGGCGCTCGACGTGACGGTGCGGGCGCAGGTGCTCGATCTCTTTTCCGACCTGCAGAAACGCTACGGCTTTTCCTGCCTGTTCATCAGCCACGACCTCGGTGTGGTCGAACAGGTGGCCGACCGTGTCGTCGTCATGCAGGACGGCCGCATCATCGAAGAGGGCGACCGCGATACGATTTTCGACAGCCCGAGGGAGGCCTATACGCGCCGGCTTCTCTCGGCCATTCCCGCCCTGGACCAGAATGAAAAAGGCGGCGTGACACTCAAATGGCGTCTCGAAGATGAAGCTTAACAGGAAGATGACAATGACCGTGGCTGAACAACTGAATGCTATCTGTGATGTACAGCCTTTCGTGACGCGCTTCATGGTGCGCAATCTCCTGACCGGCGAAGAGATCGGTCGGGGAGAAAACGAGGAGACGCCATCGGGCAGCACTCGCAAGACGTCGATCATGATGGCCGTGCTCAAGGCTGCCAGCGAAGGGCGGATAGATCTCGACCAGCCCGTCACCTATGAAAAGCGGCTGGCGGAAGAGGTTGCCAGCGGCATGTTCCGCTATATGACGCCGGGTATCGTCATTTCGCTCCGCGATGCGATCGCCGGTATGATGGTGCTGAGCGACAATGTCTGCACCAAGATGGTGCTGGAGAGGCTGACGCTGGAAGAGGTGGACGGCTATTGCAAATCGCTTGGCATGGCCAACACCCACCACCGTTTCCTCATTCCGCCGCTGGCGCTGGCAGCTGACCATCCGTTGAAGACCGTCACCACCACCTCGGCGGCGGACCAGGTGCTGTTGCTTCAGACCATTCTCGATGCCCAGTCCTCGCCGGAAGCGCAGGCGAAGCTCGGTTGCAGTCCGCAATTGTGTGAATGGGCCATGCAGACGCTGAAAAACCAGATTTTGCGGTACGGAATTCGCTCCCGCCTGCCTTTCGAGGCCATGGTGGCCAGCAAGAGCGGTCGTGGCAAACGCGGGCGCATGGATGCCGGCATCGTCTACAGAAACGGCGCGCCGTCCTTCATCATCACCACCTATACCGACGAAGTACCGCAGGTAATGCCCGATGGCACGCCGGGATACACCATAGCGCTCGAAACGATCGGCCGGCTGGCGCAAGCCTGCTGGGACGGCTTTAAGCAATGACAATCAACGACAACAAAGAGGGTAGAACAGTGAAAAAACTTCTTCTTGCAGGCGTTGCCCTGCTGGTAACGGCCAATATCGCGGCGGCCCGCGATATCACCATTGCGCAGAGCTCTGATCTGCGCAGCAACAATCCGGGCGTCAACCGCGACGGCAATACGGACGGCGTGATCCTGCACATCGTCGAAGGCCTCGTTGGTTACAACAATGCCGGCGAGGTGAAGCCGCTTCTCGCCGAGAGTGTCGAGGTTGCACCTGACGGCCTCGCCTATACGTTCAAGCTGCGCAAGGACGTGAAATTCCACAATGGCAAGCCGCTCACTGCAGAGGATGTCGTCTGGAACTGGACACGTTACCTGAAGCCGGAAACCAAATGGACCTGCCTCAACGATTTCGCGGAGGGTGGGGCGGCACACGTTACCGCCGTCAAGGCCACGGATGCATCGACGGTTCAGATCACCCTTGAAAAACCCTCCGGTGTTTTCCTCGGCCTCATGTCGCGGCCCGAATGCGGTTATACCGGCATGATCTCGCCGGAATCAGTCGCCGCTGACGGCAGCTTCGTCAAACCCATCGGCACCGGCCCGTTCCAGTGGGATGAGTGGAAGAAGGGCGAGTATATCCGTCTTGCCAAATTTGCCGATTATATTTCGCCGGCAAATGACGGCAAGCCTGATGGCATGGTCGGCTCCAAGCGGCCGCTCGCTGACGGCATCAAGTTCATGGTAATTCCGGATGCTTCCACCGTAAAGGCGGGTCTTGAATCCGGCGTACTCGATACGGCCGAGATTTCTCCCGATCTCATTCCCGAATTCAAGACCAATGAGAAGATGCAGCTCATCGTGTCTCGTAACAACGGCAAGAACCTGTTCTACATCCAGACCCGCGACAAGGTGCTGAGCAACCCCGGCGTGCGCCGCGCCATGGCGATGGCGCTTGATCTCGATGAGCTGGTCGCTGCCGCATCGAACGGCACGGGCGAGGCCAACGGCTCGATGGTCTCGCAGGACTCGGTCTATTTCGACGAGACCCAGAAGAAGCGCCCAGCCTATGATGTCGAGGCCGCGAAGAAGGAACTTGAGGCAGCCGGTTACAAGGGCGAGCCGATCTCCATCATCGCCAACAAGCGTGGCAACGTACCGAGCTTCCCGGCCGCCGTCATGGCGCAGGCCATGATGCAGCAGGCGGGTCTCAACGTGCAGATCGAGGTGCTGGATTACGCCACGCAGGTGGACCGCCGCCGTTCCGGCAATTATCAGGTGATCTCGCAGTCGGTTGCCCCGCGTCTCGACCCGGCGCTGATGTATGCCTTCTACGTCGGCAACAAGGACAAGAACGCCTCCCTGATGTGGGATGATCCGAAGGCGATCGAGCTGATGAAGGCGGCTTATGTCGAGGCCGATCAGGCGAAGCGCCAGAAGGTTTTCGATGAGTTCCATGAGCTGATGCTGAAGGAAATGCCGGGCATCTTCCTCTACGACATGGTCGATGTCTGGGGCGCGACGAAGAAGCTCAAGGGTCAGCCGGTCTGGCAGTCGAATGCCCGCCTCTGGGAAGTCTCGGTCGACGACTGATCCGTTATCGCCCGCGCCGGAGGCGGACCCCGGCACGGGCATTTCCATCATAGACCGTAATGATTTGGCGGCCCGTCCGCCGAAGCGTTTGCGCGCGCCCTTGAGGGCAGGAATGCGAGGACAAGCCATGAACCGTGACGCCGTGATGTCGATTGCCGCCGAAATCGAGGCAATGAAGCCCGATTTCACCACCTTGAGCGACAGCATCTGGGACTTTGCCGAACTCAAATTCGAGGAGAGGCAATCCGCCGGGGTTCTGGCAAACGCGCTTGAGGAAAACGGCTTTGTGGTCCGCCGCCGTGTAGCCGGCATGGACACGGCCTTCATCGGCGAATTTGGTCAGGGCAACCCGATTATTGCCTTCCTTGGCGAATTTGACGCGCTTGCCGGCATGAGCCAGGTGGCCGGTGTGGCCGAGGCAAAACCGCTTGAACCCGATGCCACTGGTCATGGCTGCGGCCATAATCTACTCGGCGTCGGGTCGCTGATGGGGGCCATTGCTCTCGCCCGGCATCTGAAAGGCAATAACCTTCCCGGCACGGTGCGTTATTATGGTTGCCCCGGTGAAGAGGGCGGTTCCGGCAAGACCTTCATGGTGCGGGCCGGCCTGTTCGATGATGTCGATGCGGCTTTGACCTGGCATCCGGCACCCTTCAATGGTGTACGTTCCACCAATAATCTTGCCGTGCTGGAATATTTTTACCGTTTCAAGGGTGTTGCGGCCCACGCCTCCAACGCCGCCCATCTCGGTCGCTCGGCGCTCGATGCTGTCGAACTGATGAATGTCGGCGTCAATTTCCTGCGCGAACACATGCCGCAGGATTGCCGGGTGCATTATGCAATCACCGATACCGGCGGCAAGGCGGCGAATGTGGTGCAGGCGAAGGCCGAAGTGCTTTATCTGATCCGCGCCCCGGAAATGCGTCAGGCACTCGACCTTGCCGCGCGGGTGGACAAGGTGGCGCGTGGTGCTGCCATGATGACCGAAACCGAGGTGGAGATCGTCTTTGATACCGCCTCCACCAACCTTCTGCCCAACATCACGCTGGAAACGGCGATGCATGAAAACATGGTGGCGCTTGGCCCTGTCGCCTTCGACGAAGCGGATATCGCTTTCGCAAAGAGCATTCAGGACACCTTTACTGACGAGGCGATCAAAAGCAGCATCCGGCTCTACCAGATAAAGGGCGATGTCTTTTCCAACCGGAAGATCGATGGTTCGACGCCCCTGCATCTCGGCCTGCGCGATTTCGAGGGCCAGTCGCATTTCCGGGCGGGTTCCACCGATGTCGGTGATGTCAGCTGGGTGACGCCGACGGCGCAGTGCTGGACGCCGGCTTGGGCGATTGGCACCAATCCGCATACCTGGCAGGTGGTAGCGCAGGGCAAAAGCCCCGCCGCTCACAAGGCCATGGCGCATGCCGCCAAGACGCTTGCATCGACCGGTCTTGCGTTGATGACCTCGCCGCAACTGCTCGCCAATGCCAAAAAGGAGTGGCAGGAAAAGACCGAAGGCAGCAGATATGTCTGCCCGATTCCCCCCGATGTCATGCCCGGTTCCGACCTGTAAGACGCTACGCCCCCATCACGCCCGCTCGTCAACAGCTCCATCTGCCGCCAGATTTTTACTGGCGGCGTGGTGAATTGCATAGACGTTCCAGATGAAGAGACAGGATGTTCCATCGGCCCTCTGAAGAGAGGGCTGACGGTTTTCGGCGTGGAATAAATCTTCCATCATAGTAGACCTGATCCTGAGTTTCGAACCGGGTATTCGCAATTTCAATGGCTTATGGCTCTTCGCCTCAAGGGCGAGAATGAGGCTGAAGGCGTCTTGATATTGCCGTTGGCAATCCGGTCCGGAACGCGCCTCTTCTGGAATTTCCCTTTATCACCGCCTTGTGTGCCGCTTTGTAGTGGGGCTGCGAAGAAAGCATTGACGTTCGAACCAAAAATGGAATAAATATATCGAACGGACAGAAAATCGGTTTCATTATTCCGTTTTCTGAATCTGAGGAGGTTGCGGCGGGCTTTCGGGTCCGCCTCCGGTTGGGAGAGGCGGCACCGGACGCCATGGAGGAGAAAACGCAATGAAGAAATTTATCATTGGCGCAGCCATGTCTGTGCTTCTCGGCACAGCAGCACATGCGGAGACGGTCGGTGTCTCGATGGCGCTGTTCGACGACAACTTCCTGACCGTGCTGCGTAACGGCATGCAGGATTATTCCAAGGAACTGAAGGGTGTGACCCTGCAGGTCGAGGACGCTCAGAACGACGTTGCCAAGCAGCAGAGCCAGATCCAGAATTTCATCGCCTCCAAGGTCGATGCGATCATCGTCAATCCCGTTGATACGGATGCGACGGCGGCCATGTCGAAGCTTGCTGCCGACGCCAAAATTCCGCTGGTTTACGTCAACCGCCAGCCGGTGAACGTCGATAGCCTGCCGGACGGCCAGGCATTCGTCGCCTCCGACGAGACGGTTGCCGGCACGCTTGAAGCGAAAGAAGTTTGCCGTCTTCTCGGTGGCAAGGGCAACGCGGTCATCATGATGGGTGAGCTTTCCAACCAGGCGGCGCGTATGCGCACACAGTCTGCGAAGGATGTTTTGAAAACCGACGAGTGCAAGGGCATTTCCGTGGTTGAAGAGCAGACCGCGAACTGGCAGCGCACGCAGGGTTCCGACCTTGTAACCAACTGGCTCTCCAGCGGCATCGAATTCAACGCCGTCATTGCCAACAACGATGAAATGGCGATTGGCGCGATCCAGGCCCTGAAGGCTGCCGGCAAGGACATGAAGAGCTATGTGGTCGCCGGTGTCGACGCCACGCAGGATGCTCTCGCGGCCATGCAGGCCGGCGATCTGGATGTGACGGTGTTCCAGGACGCTGCAGGGCAGGGCAAGGGTGCGCTCGATGCCGCGCTGAAGCTCGTCAAGGGCGACAAGATCGAGAAGAAGGTCTACATTCCCTTCCAGCTCGTCACGCCTGAAAACGTCAAGGACTACGTGGCCAAGAACTAACGTCCGCTTTCCGGCATCTGCGCCCGTTTTCTATACGACGGGCGGATGCCGGTTCTCGACGGCGCTGGAGTAATTGCTTCGGCGCCCACGCGGGCCAGGATTGAATTTCAGTGAATTCAAACTGTTACAGCGCCCTTTTTGTCGTGACCGACATGGCGCTGTAAGCCTCCCCGGAGGCGAGGCGCCTTATGGCGAGCCTGTCGCCGGTATTTTTGTCTATTGTGGAGGATGAGATGGTCGTCAGTCCATCGACAATGGCCGCCGTGCGGGCCAGCGGAGCCGTGCCGAATGCGGAATTTCTTCTCGCGGCGGATGGCATACGCAAGGAATTTCCAGGCGTTGTGGCGCTCGACGATGTGCAGTTCCACCTCAAGCGCGGTACCGTGCATGCGCTGATGGGTGAGAATGGCGCCGGCAAATCGACGCTGATGAAGATTCTCGCCGGCATCTACCAGCCGGATAACGGAGAAATCCGCCTGAAGGGCGCGCCGATACGTCTCGATTCCCCGCTCGACGCGCTGGAAAACGGCATTGCCATGATCCATCAGGAACTGAACCTGATGGCTTATATGACGGTAGCCGAAAACATCTGGATTCGCCGCGAGCCGAAAAACCGGCTGGGCTTCATCGATCATGGCGAAATGTATCGCCGCACGGAAACGCTGCTGGAACGGTTGGGCATTGATCTCGATCCGGAAACACGTGTCGGCGAGCTTTCCGTCGCCAGCCGTCAGATGGTCGAAATCGCCAAGGCGGTTTCCTACAATTCAGACGTTCTCATCATGGATGAGCCCACATCGGCTTTGACGGAGCGCGAGGTCGAGCATCTCTTCCGCATCATCCGCGATCTGAGGGAACGAGGTATCGGCATCGTTTACATCACCCACAAGATGAACGAGCTGTTCGAGATCGCCGACGAGTTCTCCGTTTTCCGCGACGGCAAATATATCGGTACCCACGCGTCCACCGATGTGACGCGTGACGACATCATCCGCATGATGGTAGGCCGAGAAATCACCCAGATGTTCCCGAAGGAAGAGGTTCCGATCGGTGACGTAGTGCTGTCGGTCAAGAACCTGAATCTGGACGGTGTCTTCCATGACGTCTCTTTCGATGTCCGCGCCGGTGAAATTCTCGGCGTCGCGGGCCTCGTCGGCTCCGGACGCTCCAATGTGGCGGAAACGGTATTTGGCGTGACGCCCGCTTCCTCGGGTACGATTTCGATCGACGGCAAGCCGGTTTCGATCGACAGCCCGACAACGGCTATCAGTCACCGCATGGCGTTCCTGACGGAGGACCGCAAGGATACCGGGTGCCTGCTCATCCTCAATATTCTCGAGAATATGCAGATCGCGGTGCTGCAGGACAAATATGTCGCCAACGGCTTCGTGCAGGAAAACGCGCTGTCGGAAGCCTGCGAAGAAATGTGCCGCAAGCTCCGCGTCAAGACGCCGCATCTTTACGAGCGCATCGAGAACCTGTCAGGCGGCAACCAGCAGAAGGTACTGATCGGACGCTGGATGCTGACCAAGCCGCGCATTCTCATTCTCGATGAACCGACGCGCGGCATTGATGTCGGGGCCAAGGCGGAAATTCACAAGCTGGTTTGCGAGATGGCGCGCCAAGGCGTCGCCGTCATTATGATTTCCTCCGAAATGCCGGAGGTTCTGGGGATGAGCGACCGTATCATGGTCATGCATGAAGGTCGGGTGACGGGTTTCCTTGCTAGAAGTGAAGCCACGCAGGTGAAGGTGATGGATCTCGCATCGCGGTGAGGCGCGCCGGGATTTCTCGAGGAGGAACGATTATGACTACGAACGCCGCCAACGCACAGTTGGACGCAAAATCCGGACGCAAGCCGCACCGGCGCATCCCGCCCGAGGCCAATATCTTTTTCGTGCTGATCGGCATTGCGCTAGTTTATGAAATTCTCGGCTGGATTTTCATCGGCCAGAGCTTTTTGCTGAACCAGCAACGCCTGACGATCATGATCCTGCAGGTATCGGTGATCGGCATAATCGCCGTTGGCGTAACCCAGGTCATCATCACCGGCGGTATCGATCTTTCCTCCGGCTCCGTCGTCGGCCTGACGGCGATGTTGGCCGCCAGCGTGGGGCAATCATCCACATGGCCGCGGGCGCTTTATCCGGGGCTGACTGATCTGCCCTTCTTCATTCCGCTGGCTGTCGGCATTCTGGCTGGCGCATTGGCCGGCTTTATCAACGGGCAACTTATAGCGCGCACGAAAATCCCGCCCTTCATCGCAACCCTCGGCATGATGGTGACGGCGCGTGGCCTTTCCAAATGGTACACCAAGGGCCAGCCGATTTCCGGTCTGACTGACGGTTTCACCTTCATCGGTACAGGTGTCTGGCCGGTCGTGGTGTTCCTCGTCGTCGCCGTCATTTTCCATGTGGCGCTGCGTTATACGCGTTACGGCAAGTTCACCTACGCCATCGGCGCCAACCAGCAGGCGGCCCGTGTTTCCGGTATCAATATCGAGGCGCATCTGATCAAGGTTTATGCCATCGCCGGTCTGCTGGCCGGTCTTGCCGGCGTCGTCACCGCCGCCCGCGCACAGACGGCGCAGGCCGGCATGGGCGTGATGTATGAACTCGACGCCATCGCCGCGGCCGTCATCGGCGGCACATCGCTCGCCGGCGGCGCTGGCCGCATCACCGGAACTGTCATAGGCACCATCATTCTCGGTGTCATGACTTCAGGCTTCACGTTCCTCAGGGTCGACGCCTATTACCAGGAGATCGTCAAGGGCCTGATCATCGTGGCCGCCGTTGTTGCCGACGTTTACCGCCAGAAGAAACGCGCAAAGCGCTGAACACTCCTCCTCCCGGACTTGGGGCAAGCTTTCAGAGCTTGCCCCTTTTTTATGGGCGAATGAATGAGGGGATCGGCAAAGATCAGGCCTTACTGTTACGGTACGCGTGAACAGCCTTGCCAAATGCCTCGAACAGCGCGCGCGAGGGCGCATCAGTCTCGGCCCAATATTCCGGATGCCACTGCACGCCGACGGCAAAGCCCTTGGCGTCGATGACGGAGACGGCCTCGATCGTGCCATCCGCGGCGGTCGCTTCCACCTGCAAGCGCGGTGCTGTCTCGGCAATCGCCTGTCGGTGCAGCGAATTGATCTGGATTTCGCCCGACATGCCGAGATGTTGCGCGATGCAGGAGCCCTCGCGCACATGCACCGGCTGGCGGATAGCGAAGGCGACGTCACGGTCGTCATGTTCAGGCTTGCGGTGATCCCACGTTCCGGGCTGTTCCTGAATTTCGGAAGCCAGCGTGCCGCCCAGCGCCACATTCAGTTCCTGAATACCGCGACAGATGGCAAGCATCGGAATGCCGCGTTCCAGCGCCCGACGTATCAGCGGCAGGCTGGTGGCGTCGCGGGCAGGGTCGAAGGGACCATCGCTTTCCTGCGCCTCTTTGCCGTAGAGGGAAGGGTGCACATTGGTGGCGGAACCGGACACGAGCAGGCCATCCACCCGGTCGAGAATGGCGTCCACCTCGTTACCATCCTCGAGGGCCGGGACGATGAAGGACATGACGCCCGCCACCTTCAAAGCGGCGGAAAGATACTGGTTCTGCGCGGCGTGCCAGTCGGCTCCGGCAAAATGCCTGATGTCGGCGGGAACGGCGATGATGGGTTTTGGCATGGTGGCTCCGGGACGAATCTTTGAAATTTGTGCGACTGCCGGTGGGCCAAGTCAAGCGTGTGTTTTACGTTCTATGGGTCATATATGCATCTAAAGTATAAGGCGTCGCTCGGATATTTCAGTTGCAAATAAAATACGGAGGAGAAGTCGAGAAAATTCTCGAAACCGCCGGTTTTTCCGCGATTAATTCTTGGAACGGGTGCTTGTCAGCCGGGCTGGAACCGTGCTTACTTCGCTACGATGCCTGAACAGCGACGAGGGGAATTCAAAGCTGCGGGCAGCGTTCATATCTGGGAGGATATAGATGGATCGCCGTTCCTTTATAAAAAAGGGCGCGCTTGCGGGGGCTGCTGCGACAGCCTTGGCCGCGCCTGCCATTGCACAGCAAAATACCAAGATAAACTGGCGCCTGACGTCGTCGTTTCCGAAATCACTCGACACTATCTATGGCGGTGCAGAGGATATTGCCAAGCACGTCGCGGCAGCAACCGACGGCAATTTCACCATTCAGCCCTTTGCCGCTGGTGAAATCGTGCCCGGCCTGCAGGCGGCCGATGCCGTGTCATCCGGCACCGTCGAAATGTGCCACACCTGCTCCTATTATTACGTCGGCAAGGATCCGACCTTCGCCATCGGCACGGCGATACCCTTCGGCCTTAATGCCCGCCTGACCAATTCCTGGTTCTATGAAGGCAACGGCAACAAGCTGCTCAACGAGTTTTACGCCAAGCACAATCTCTACGGGATGATCTCAGGCAATACCGGTGCCCAGATGGGCGGCTGGTTCCGCAAGGAAATCAATACCGTCGACGATTTCAAGGGCGTGAAGATGCGCATTGCCGGTCTCGCCGGCAAGGTGGTGGAGAAGCTTGGTGTCGTGCCACAGCAGATCGCCGGCGGCGATATCTATCCGGCGCTTGAAAAAGGCACCATCGATGCGGCTGAATGGGTCGGCCCTTATGACGACCACAAGCTCGGCTTCCAGAAGGTCGCGAAGTATTATTATTATCCGGCCTTCTGGGAAGGCGGCCCGGTCATCCATTCCTTCGTCAATCTGGACAAGTGGAACAGCCTGCCGAAGAACTACCAGATGGTGTTGCAGGATGCCTGCGCTTTTGCCAACACCAGCATGATGGCGAAATACGACGCAAAAAACCCGGTCGCCATCAAGCAACTGGTGTCGGAGGGCGCGGTGCTCCGGCCCTTCAGCCAGGAAATCCTCGAAGCCTGCTACAAGGCTGCGCTGGAAGTTTACGCCAACATCTCGGCATCCAACCCGGACTTCAAGAAGATCTACGAGGACCAGGTCGCGTTCAAGCGCGAGGGCTATCTCTGGATGCAGCTTGCGGAATACACTTTCGATACGTTCATGATGATCCAGCAGCGTAACGGCAAGCTCTGATTATTCGGTAACGGCGGCGGACCGGGCAAAGACCTCGGAGACTTCGGTCTCCGGGGTTTTTGTTGTGTGCCTATGCCTTCACGCGCCCGACAAGAAAGGATGATTTACGATCATTTCTGTTGTGCGCAAAAGCAGTAGGCTCCGATACCAGCCGGAGTGTCGGCGAGGATTGGCCACGCCGACCTCGGCAAAGGCCTTGCTCTCAACTGTGGAGGTGATGCGATGTGGAAACCACTGAGCATTGCGTTTGTCATTAGGAAAAACCGGACAGGCTGGTCAGTGACTGTCCGGCTTCATTTCAAACGATAAACAAACGGAAGGCAGGGCTGGAACCCTTTCTTCCACTCCGCAACTATAAGCGTTTCGCCCAGCCCTTACAAGACGCCACTTACGGCCCGACCTTCGGCGGTTCGCCGAGATTAGGCATGCCCGGCAACCCGCCCGGCTGGCCGAAATTGGGCATGGTGTTGCCGCCCTGATTGCCGAAGGCGGGAATCTCGATCTTGATGGAGTTCAGATCGACGTCGGGCGCCTTGTCGAGCCAATAGGTGACGGATTCCGGCCAGAAGATCACGATGGCGACGAGGATGAGCTGCATGCCTAGCCATGGGATGGCGCCCATGTAGATATCCGATGTCTTGACCGAGCGCGGTGCGATGGAGCGCAGGTAGAACAGCGCAAATCCGAAAGGAGGATGCATGAAGCTCGTCTGCATGTTGATGCAGATCAGCACGCCGAACCAGATCAGATCGATGCCGAGCGACTGGGCGATCGGTGCCAGCATCGGAATGACGATGAAGGCGATCTCGAAGAAATCGAGGAAGAAGGCGAGGAAGAAGATGAAGATGTTGACGAAGATCAGGAAGCCGATCGGGCCGCCCGGAATGCCCGACAACATGTGTTCGATCCACAGTGAACCATCCATGCCCTGGAAGACAAGGGAGAAGCAGGTGGCGCCGACCAGAATGAATACCACCATCGATGTGATGTGCATGGTGGAATGCATGCCCTGCTTGACAAGGTCCCAGCTGAGACGACGGTGTGCCGCGGCCAACACCATGGCGCCGACGACACCGAGCGCACCCGCTTCGGTGGGTGTTGCCAGCCCGAGGAAGATGGTGCCGAGCACCAGGAAGATCAGCACGATGGAGGGGATCATGCCCGCCAGTACGCGGAATACCAGCGCCCGGTTGAGCTCGCCGCGCGCTTCCGGCGGCAGCGCCGGCAGGTCCTTCGGCCGCACGATCGACATCAGCAGGATGAACAGCATGAAGATCGTCACCTGCAGGATCGAGGGGCCGATCGCGCCGAGATACATGTCGCCCACGGATTTGCCGAGCTGGTCGGCGAGAACGATGAGGACGAGGGAGGGTGGAATGACCTGGGTGATCGTTCCCGATGCGGCGATGACGCCGGTGGCAAGCCGCGGATTATAACCGTATTTCAGCATGATCGGCAGCGAGATGACGCCCATGGTGATGACGGAAGCCGCAACCGTGCCGGTGATGGCGCCAAGGATCGCGCCGACGATGATGACGGCATAGGCGAGGCCGCCGGGAATGGCTCCGAACAGCTTGCCGGTTCCCTCAAGCAGGTCCTCCGCAAGGCCACATCGCTCCAGGATCGCGCCCATGAAGGTGAAGAAGGGAATGGCGAGCAATAGGTCATTCGAGATGATGCCGAAGATGCGCAGCGGCAGGGCCTGAAGAAAGGCCGGCGAAAAATGCTCGGTGAAAATGCCGATGACGCCGAAAACGAGGCCGACGGTGGCAAGCGAGAAGGCAACCGGGAATCCGTAAAGCATGAAGATGATCATGCCGAGGAACATCAGTGGTGGAAGAATACCATATTCAAACATGGGAAATATCCTGAAGGTTCAGATCGGCGCGATCATTGCAGGGGCTTTTCGTACTTCGTATCCAGCGCATAAAGCCCGTTGAGGGCGCCGACGCGCTTGATGAGTTCGGAAAATCCCTGAAGAACCAGCAGGGCGAAACCGGCGAAGATGACGAGTTTCACGGGCCAGCGGATGAGACCGCCGGCATTCGAGGACATTTCACCCTGATGCCAGGACAGCGTGAACATGGGCCAGGACAGCCAGGCGAGGTAAAAGCAGGCGGGTATCAGAAACAGCACGATGCCGATGATGTCCACCCACAGGCGGCTGCGCGGAGAGATGGCACCATAGATGATGTCGACCCGCACATGTTCATTCATGCGCAGCGTGTAGGATGCGCCGATCAGCACGATGAAGGCGAACATATACCACTGGATTTCCAGCCAGCCGTTTGAGCTATAGTTCAGGGCGTAACGGACCATGGCATTGCCGGCGCTGACGAGGCAGCAGATGAGCACGAGATAACCGGCAACCTTGCCCAGAGCTTCGCTCACAAGGTCTATCAGCGCGCTTAGTTTTAAAAGCGATTTCATTACTTTCCCCTCTTCCCGTTTGCGGGCCCTTTGCGGGTTTATGGCGGAGAGCAAAGTCCGGTATCCCTACGGCGGCCGCGCCTCCACGCGCATCCGTTGCCACAGGTTCCCAGAGTTCCTCCTCACAGAATCCCGTGTATGGTCAGGCAGTTCGAAAAGCAACCAAAACCGCCATGAAACGGCGCGGCGAAGCCCGCTTTTCAACCGTTTGCGAAAGAATGTTGCCCTATGGCATACTTTGCCCGGCGGAGCAGTTATGGTGCATGTCGTTGCCGCTCTTTCGCGCAGAACGCATTGCACTTTTCGGCGACTTCATGTTACGTCTGGCTCCGGAGAATCCGGCATGGACCTGCGATCGTCCGCGGGTAAATCGTCTCGTGCGACAGGCATGGCGGATGGAGCAAAGGGGAAGCGGAATGAGCGAACATCACACGGGTCCGGTCGAAGTTGGTGCCGAGATGAACTACGCCGAGCACGAAAAGACCTATAACGGTTTTCTGGCCATGACGAAGTATGGCACCATGCTGCTATGCGTGCTGATGCTGGCCATGGTCGCAGGTTTCTTCACATCCGCGGGCTTCCTTGGCGGTCTGATCGTCTTCGTCGCGCTTTCGGCTGCGGGTTTCGTTCTGCTGCGCTGAGCAATTTCATTCATGAGCGGTTCCCGGTCCGGGAACCGGGCGATGCCGGATAACCGGAAAGGCCAAGCCATGAAGCGTCTGGTATATTGCCTGTTCTTGCTGGTGGCGATTGCCCATCCCGTCTGGTCGCGCGATCTTTCGCCTGCCGAGCAGGATGGTCTTCGCACGCAGATCGAGCGGTTCAGCACGGCTTTGAATGCGCAGGATTTTGGAACTGTCAGCAAGACGGTGCCGCCGAAAGTCTTTGAATTCATCGCAAGCGAGGCCGGTATCACCGTGGAGCAATTGCGCGGCGCCTTGACGGCGCAGATGCAGATGGCACTCGCGGCGGTCAAGATAACCGAATTCACCATGGACACGCAGGCGATTAGCCTCGCGCAAACGCCCGACGGAACGCCCTATGCGCTTGTTCCGACGAAAACGGTCATGGAAACCGGTGGCCAGACGATCGAGGCGAAATCCCATACCCTGGCACTGATGGATGGTGCGCAGTGGTATCTGCTGCGGGTCAGCGACCGGCAGCAGGTCACTATCCTGCGCAAAGTCTATCCGTCCTTCGCCGAGGTGACGTTTCCGGACGATTCCATGCAACAAGTGAAATAGGCGAGGCCTCTTCCTTCAGGAAAAGCGCCCAGGCCGGAACGGATCGACCGAGATTGCCGTCTCCTCGCCGCTCGCCAACTGTGTCACCAGACGGGCCGTGGCTGCCGATTGTGTCAGCCCGAGATGGCCATGGCCGAAGGCATAGATGACGGAAGGCGTGGCGCGGGCCGTGCCGATGACGGGCAGACAGTCCGGCATGGATGGGCGGAACCCCATCCATTGCTGCCCACCCTCCGGCTTCAGTCCGGGCAGGAAGCGCCCGGCCTTCTTCAGCATCGCTTCGGCGCGGCGGAAATTCGGTTTCAGTTCGAGCCCGCCGAGTTCGACGGCACCGCCGACGCGGATGCCCGTCGACAGCGGGGTGACGACGAACCCATGATCATTGAAATAAAGTTGGCGCGTCAGGTTGAAGGCTCCAGCGGGCAGGGTGGTGTTGTAACCGCGTTCGGTCTCCAGCGGCACGATGTTGCCAAGCGTTTCGGCAAGCTTTTTCGACCAGGCGCCGCCGGCAATCACCACTTTGTCGGCGTCGATCTTGTCGCCGTTTTCGAGCGTCACGATCGTGCTTTCGCCGACGGCATCGATGCGCTCGGCCTCACCTTTGCGCAGGCTGGCGCCACGGGCAACCACCAGATCGAAAATGGCGCGGGTGAAATCATAGGGGTCGGAGACCTGCAGGCCATCGGGAGAGAACATGGCGTGGCGGAACTGCGGTGCGAGGCCCGGCTGCAAGGCATCGATCTCGTTACGGCCGACACGCTCAAAGGTGAAGCCGGCGCTTTGTTTTTCTTCCCAATCCTTGCGAGCGGCGTTGAGACTAGCCTCGCTGTCGTAAAGATCGAGCGTTCCGGTTTTTGAAACGAGGTGCGATAGTTCCGGCATGGCGGCAACATGGCCCATTTCCACGGCCGCCAGCCGGTTTATTTCCGTAAGCGACTTCAGCCCGTGACGGAAGTTTCGCTCGGCGCTGGCGCGCCAGAAACGCCATAACCAGGGCGCAATCTTCGGCGCATAGGCCGGCGGCACGCTGAGCGGGCCCAGCGGATCGAACAGCCAGCGGGGCGCTTTTTTCATGACGCCGGGCGCTGGGATGGGAATGATCTCGGGAAAGGCCAGAATGCCGGCATTGCCGGAACTCGCGCCGCGGGCAACCTCGCCCCGCTCCAGAAGCACGACGTCGCGCCCGGCATTCTGCAGATAAAGCGCCGCCATGGAACCGATGATGCCGGTGCCGATCACCAGCACATCGCATTTCAGGGTTTTGGTCATCGGCGCTCCTGCAATACACGTCTTTCACCCCGCCATAACAATGAATGCCGTTTGGATGAAAGGCCGCATCGCGTCGTTGACGCAGAAATATCAGCACTGTGGCAAATAAGCGGTTCGAAATAGACAAGGCGAATATTTCGGCGGCAAAGCATGTCGGCAGTTAATCGACGCTTCGGATTGATAGTTATAAGTCATCATTAATCGCTATTTAACCGTACCCGGCTAGTTTCGCGTGCAGGCAGGCTGACCGTTTTCATCTTTATATTTCAGGGGTGAAGCGGTCCGCATATTGGTTACTGTTGGGGTTTCAAGCATATGTCTCACTTTTCCAAATTTGGTCTGGACGCTTCTGCAGTGCTGGACGCGCTCAGCCGTTCACAGGCCATCATCGAGTTCGACCTGACCGGAAAAATTTTGAAAGCGAACGATAATTTCTGCAAGGCTGTCGGCTATCAGCCGTCTGAAATCGTCGGGCGCGCCCACAGCATATTCCTGTCTTCCGAAGACGCCGCCTCGCCGGAATACAAGGCATTCTGGTCAAAGCTGTCGCGCGGCGAATATGATCAGGGTCAGTATCGGCGCCAGGCCAAGAATGGCGATGAAATCTGGATCGAGGCCTCCTACAATCCGGTGTTCCGTTTCGGCAAACCTTACAAGGTGGTCAAGATCGCAACCGATATCACCGTGATCAAGCGCAAGAGCGCCGAAGATGACGGCAAACTCGCCGCGCTCTCCCGGGCGCAGGCCATGATCGAATTTACGCCAGACGGAAAAATCCTCGGCGCCAACGAAAATTTCCTCGCGACGCTCGGTTACACGGCGGAAGAAATCATCGGCAAACATCATTCGATCTTCTGCGAGCCGGCCTATGTCCAGTCCCAGGATTACCGGGATTTCTGGAAGGAGCTTGGCAAGGGCCATTTCTCGACCGGGCAGTTCATGCGGCTTGGCAAGGATAACAAGCGGGTCTTTATTCAGGCTTCCTATAATCCGATCATTGATGACCGCGGTCGCGTCTTCAAGGTGGTGAAATTTGCTTTTGATGTGACGGACAGGGTGCATGCGGTCGAGGAACTTGGGGCTGCGCTCGAGCGGCTGTCTCAATGCAATATCCGAGTCACGCTGGACAAACCCTTCGTCGGCGAATTCGAAAGGCTGCGGCAGGATTTCAACAAGTCCATCGCCGAATTCCAGAAGACGCTGGAGAATGTTCTCGGCCAGACTGGTGACCTGACCCGCAGCAGCCAGGAGGTCAGCGAAGCCTCCGTCAATCTCGCCGAACGGTCGCGTGAGCAGGCGGTAGCGCTTGAGGAAACCTCGGCGGCGCTCGAAGAAATCACCGCGACCGTTCGCTCATCGACGGAAAACATGAAAGAGACGCGCAAACTCGTGCAGAGCGCGCGGGCCTCCACCGTTGCTTCCACCGAAGTCGTGGAGCGCACGGTCGATGCCATGCAGCGTATCGAGACGGCATCGCGGGAAATCAGTCAGATCATTGGCGTGATCGATGAAATTGCCTTCCAGACCAACCTTCTGGCACTGAACGCCGGTGTGGAAGCCGCGCGGGCGGGCGATGCTGGCAAGGGCTTTGCGGTGGTGGCGCAGGAAGTGCGTGAACTTGCACAACGTTCCGCCAGTGCCGCCAAGGAAATCAAGGCGCTCATCAACAATTCCGGCACCGAGGTTCTTGAGGGCGTCAGGCTGGTCGGCGAGACCGGTGAGGCGCTGAAGCAGATCGATTCACTGGTCCGGCATATTGACGGCAATGTCGACACGATCTCCAAGGCGGCAGACGAGCAGGCCGCAGGTATCAGCGAGATCAACAAAGCCGTTAACCGGTTGGACCGGATGACGCAGGAAAATGCGGCGATGAGCGCCCGCACCACGGTCATTAGCACGACGCTGGCACAGGGCGCCGATGCGCTGGCTCAGCTTGTCAGCCTGTTCAAGCTGAACCGCCGCACGGCTCAGCGCGACGACGGATCGTCCATGCGCCCCGATACTTCAAACACCGTCCGGCGCGATCAGACCTCCGCAAGGGCGGCCGCATAAAGGGAGCGGCCCCGGGGCCGCTTTTCATGAACAGGATTTGGTGGATGCGGATGCCTTTGATCGGGCATCCGCATGCCGTTATGCGCGCACGGCCGGTCGCGCGATACCGAGGTGGTCACGCAGCGTCGAACCCTCATAGTCCTTGCGGAACAGGCCGCGCTCCTGCAGGAGTGGCACGACCTCGCGGTTGAATTCCTCCAGACCGCCGGGGAAGAAGGGCGGCATGACGTTAAAACCGTCAGCCGCACCGTTTTCGAACCATTGCTGCATCCGGTCTGCCACCTCTTTCGCCGTTCCCATGACAATGTGGTGACCGCGACCCGCGGCAACGCGCAGCGCCAGTTCCCGGATTGTCAGCTTTTCGCGGCGTGCGAGCTCCGTCAGGAGTTCAGCGCGGCTGCGCAGCTGGTCGGAGATCGGCAGGTCCGGCAGCGGGCCGTCGAGATCGTAATCGGCAAGGCTGTGGCCGATACGTTCTTCAAGCAGCGGCATGGCGTTTCTGATGTCGGTCCAGCGGTTCAGTTCCTTCAGCTTTTCGCCGGCCTCTTCGAAGCTCCGGCCGATGATCGGCATAAAACCCGGCATCACGGCGACGCTTGCCGGATCGCGACCGAATTTAGCCACCCGCGCCTTGAGGCTGGTATAGAAGGCCTGCGCTTCGGAAATTGCCTGCTGGGCCGTGAAGACGATATCGGCGGTGCGGGCGGCGAGGTCCTGTCCCGGTCCCGAAGAGCCTGCCTGAATGAGAACGGGGTGCCCCTGCGGCGAGCGCGGAATGTTGAGCGGGCCCTTGACCGTGAAATATTTGCCTTCGTGGTCGAGGATATGGACTTTTTCCGGATCGACATAACGCCCAGCCTGCTTGTCCTTGACGAAGGCATCGTCATCCCAGCTATCCCACAGGCCGCGCACGACGTTTACATATTCTTCCGCCACCGCATAACGCTCGTCATGCTCGGGATGGCTCTTGGAAAAATTCGCCGCCGTGCGGGCATAGGAAGTGGTGACGATGTTCCACGCCGCGCGGCCATGGCTGAGATGGTCGATGGACGCGAAGGCGCGGGCGGTGTGATAGGGCTCGCCATAGGTGGTGGAGGCGGTAGCGGCCAGACCGATCTTGTCGGTCACCATGGCCAGCGCTGCCAGCAATGTCAGCGGCTCAAAGCGGGCGATCATCGACGGATGGGCGTCGACACCGCTGGTCAGGCCATCGGCGAGGAAGACCATGTCGAACTTTGCGGCTTCCGCCATTTTCGTGACGCGGGTGAGCAGATCGAAGTTCTCGCTGCCGGCCTCGGCATCGGGGTGACGCCAGCCGGAAACGTGGTGCCCGGCACCTTGCAGGAAAAGGCCGAGATGCATCTGGCTTTTGCGGGTCGTATTGGTCATGGGGTCATGCCTTCATGTCGGTCGAGTTATATTGCGATTGCCAGAAGCGTTTCGAGCTTCCTGAGATCGGCTGCGGTCTTCATGCTCCGCACCAGTGCCGGAATCCCGGCGAATTTTTCATTGCCGCTGGTGGCGTCGGCGAATTTCTCCGTCGGATCGTCAATGCCGGGAAGACCGTCTATGCGGCGCGAGAGAACCGAGCCGTCCTTTTTCGTCACATCGATGACCACGAAACGGGTGGTCGGATCGGGGGAGAGGCGGCGGGCGGTCTCATCGTGCCGGCGCGAGACCCTTGCTGAAAGTGCGAGCAGATCGGCACGCGCCGGGCGTTCGTCGAAATGGCCGATGCCGATTGCTCCGTCGGTCAGCGCGGCAGCAAAGACATATTCGGGGCTGAAGCGCGCATCGATGCCGGTTGCGGGTGTGGCTGAGCCGACGAGGGCAGCGTCGCCACCCGGGGGGAAGGTGATAACGACTGTTTCAATCTCGTTCGGTGTCAGATCATGGGCGCTGCGCAGCGCAAGCGCGCCGACGGCGACGGGGTGGGCGGCAGTGCAGCAGGGAAAGGCCTTGAGCGTCAATCCGGGCAAGACGATCTGCCAGGGTGCGCCCCAGCCGGAGAGAACGCGTTTTGGCTGCTCGGCGCCGAAGGCGAAGGCAGAATAAAAGCCGATGAGGTTTTCCAGAAAATCCGGTGCGCCCTGAAAACCTGATCGTGCCAGTCGCGCAGCGGTAAGGCCGGCGCGCGTGGCAAGCCCGGCATGCAGCGGCTTGGCGTCGAAGCCGAACTGCAGGCGAAGCCCGGCCGATTGCGTGGCCGCGAGCCCGAGTGCCACGGCCGTGGTCTGCGGATCGAATTTCAGGAGATGGGCAATGGCTGCCGCAGCGCCGATGGGGCCGAGTGTGGCAGTGGCATGGAAGCCGTTTTCGTAGTGCTTGGTGCCAAGCGACAGGCCAATCCGCGCCATGGTTTCAAGCCCGACGATATAGGCGGCGATGAAGGCATCCGCTGTAGAGTTTTCCTCGACCGCAACAGCCAGAAGGGCTGGAATGATGGCGACAGTGGGGTGGCCACGCACGCTGCCATGGACGTCGTCATAATCAAGCACATGGCCGGCATGGCCGTTGATGAGGGCGGCGGTAAAGGCATCGGTGCGCAGATCATGGCCGATGATTCCGGCCGTGCCTTGCGTTCCTGACGTGAAGGTATCGATCAGGATTTTCGTGCTTCTGTCGGCAGCGCCACCCAGCTGGCAGGCGAAAAAATCGATCAGAGCCGTGCGGGCGATTGTGACCGCCTCTTCATCGCGTAACGGATCGGAAGCGGCGATGGCTTCGGCAAGATGGAGGGTTAGTTTTTCGTCGGCGGCCATGGCGTCAGATCCCTTCGCCGTCGGTCACCCGCGCCACCTGCCCGCCAAGACCCTTGACGAAGGCGTTGATGCGCGGGTTGGTCGACCTGTAGAAGATATGTTCCGGCGTGCCCTGATCGACGATCAGGCCGTTTTCGGTAAAGACGATCTTATCGCTGATTTCTTCGGCAAAGCGCATTTCGTGGGTGACGAGAATGCTGGTCATGCCGTCATTGACGAGATCGCGGATGACGGCGAGCACTTCGCCCACGGTTTCCGGGTCGAGCGCCGAGGTGACTTCGTCGAACAGCACCAGCTCCGGCCGCATGGCGAGCGCACGGGCAATGGCCACGCGCTGCTGCTGGCCACCGGAAAGCTGGCCGGGATAGGCATCGACCTTCTGGGAAAGACGGACCTTCTCCAGCAATTCCCGGGCATGGCGCTCGGCTTCCGCCTTCGGCGTGCCGAGAATTTTGATCGGCGCGATGGTGATGTTTTCAATGACAGTCAAATGCGGGAAGAGGTTGAACTGCTGGAACACGATGCCGATGCGCTTGCGTAGCGCGATGCGCTCAGCCTCGGTCTTCAACTGGTCAACCCGGGTGCCGCCGACGGTGATCTTGCCGGATTGCGGAATGAGCAGGCCGTTGATGCAGCGCAGGATCGTGGATTTTCCCGAGCCGGAAGGGCCGATGATGGAGACGGCGTCGCCCTTGTTGACCGTGAGGTTGATGCCTTTCAGGACCTGATTGTCACCGAAGGAGAGGTGAATGCCTTCGAGTTCGACAAGCGCTTTGGTGACAGGGGCTTGGGCGGCGTTTTGTGGTGCGGGTGCGGACATGGCGTGTTCCAATCAGCGGGAAGCGAAGCGCCGTTCCAGGCGCTGCGTGAAACGGGAGACGGGATAGCAGAACAGGAAGAACGCCATCAGGACGGTGAGATAGACCACGACGGTGAAATCGTTGCGCTGCACGGCGGTGCTGGCATCCGTGGCGGCGTGCAAAAGCTCATGCACGCCCACCAGCGAGGCGAGCGCCGTGCCCATGGTGATCGAGGAATAGAGGTTCATCCATGGCGGCAGCGAGCGTTTCACGCATTGCGGCAAGATGATCCAGCGCAGCGTCTGGTTACGGGAAAAGCCAAGACCCTGCGCCGCTTCCCATTGAGCGGTCGGAATGGATTGGATGGCGCCGCGGGTGATTTCGGCAATATGGGCGCTCGCGGGAATGGCAAGACCGACGACGGCCTTGATCCAGTCCGGGAAGGGAATGTAATTGCCGAAGGCGACGATCTCGAAGGGGAAGATGTAGGTCGCGGCAAAGATCAGCACCAGATGCGGGGCGTTGCGGAAGATTTGCACATAAGTGAGCGCCGGCGCGCGCACCAGACGGTAAGGCGCAAGCTCCATGATGCCGAGCAGGACACCGATGAAGGTACCGATGGCGATTGCCAGAATGCTGATCAGCACATTCATGGCGAACCCCTTCGCCAGATAGGGCAGCCATTGCAGCAGCACCTGACCGAGCGAGGGGTCGAGGATCAGCCACAGAACGACTGATATCACCACGCCGAGCAGCAGAATGGTACCGAAGGGCAGCTTCTTTGCCACCCGCGTTTGAGAAACCACCGCGCTCATTGGCCGAACCCCGGAACCGCAAGGCGTCGTTCAAGCCAGAGACCGGCCCTTGCGACGATGAAATTGATGACGCTGAAGAAGATGAGGATGACGAGCATCAACTCGACCACATTGTCGCGCTGCGTCCAGATCAGGATCGAGGCATAGGTGATTTCACCCACCGCAATCGCCGAACCGACCGTTGTGAGCTTCACCAGGTTGACGAGATTGTTGATGATCGAGGGGAGCGCCGTGCGGATTGCCAGCGGAAACTCGACGTAACGCAAAATCTCCAGCGAACTGAAACCGATGGCGCGCGCCGCCTCGATGGTGGTGGTCGGCACCGCCTCGATACCGCCACGCAACGCTTCCGCATGGAAGGCGGCAACGTGCAGACCGGTGATGGCAACAACCCAGAAAAAAGGTGTCAGCGGATTGTTCTGCGCACCGCCCAGCGCATTGGAAATCAGCATGTTGAGCACGAGGAAACCGCACATCAGCTGCACCAGTGTCGGCGTGTTGCGTGTCAGTTCGACATAGGCACGCACGGGACCGGCGAGCCAGACTTTGCCCGACGTGAGCATGGCGGCGAAAATGAAGCCGAAAACGAGGCTGAGCGGCAAGGTGACGGCGACGAGGATGAGCGTCATCTTCATGCCATCAAGCCAGATCTGAACCTCGTAACCGCTGTTCAGAAAATCATAGTTGAGGCCGAGATGCGCGGCGAGTTCAATGAAGCGCGCTGTAAATGAATCCTGCATCGGAAATCCATGCTGTTATTGCGGGTGCTGCCGGATGGGCGGCGCCAGAATGGCCTGCCTTGTTATAAAGCAGAAAAGAACGGCGGGCGAAACCGGCCGTTCTTGAGGGTTGGCGCAAAACGCCTCCGTGACAGGGGCTTTCCGTCACGCGAAGGTGAGGGGGATGAACCAGATTGCCCAACGCCTTATTGCGCGGCGGAAAGCTTCTTCTTCTGCTCTTCCATGTAGCCGATGCTCGGCAGGCGGTTGGCCTTGGCGAATTCGATCATCTTGCCGGAGGCGTGCAAGTCCTTGACGATCTTGTCGAGCGCGGCCTGTGTGTCGGCTTCACCCTTGCGTAGCCAGATCACGGAATCCGACGGGATGAGATCGGTGGGGATGAGGATGCCGTAATCCTTCCACTCGTCGGCGCGGTCCTGAAGCATCAGGCTCAGCGTGCCGTTGACGTGAACGGAGACATCGCAATTGCCGCCCTTCAGCGCCAAGAGCGACTCCGGTTGGCTCGGCAGCGCCTTCACCTGCGCGCCGTACTGCTCGATGAGCGGCTGGGTGTAGTTCGAGCCCTGCGAAACGCAGGCGATCTTGCCCTTCAGGTCCGACCAGTCCTTGATGCCCGAATCCTTGCGGCCGATGGCGGCGCCACCCTGACGGTCATAGGGGGTCGGCACGTAAGCAAGCGTTTTGGCGCGTTCTTCGGTGTATTGCATGTTGGCGATGAGAATATCGACCTTGCCCTGCTGCAGGAACTGCACGCGGTTCGGCGGGGTAACCGTCTCGGTGACCAGTTCTACGCCGAGACCGGCGGCCAGCGCTTTGGCAACATCGATGTTGAGACCCTTTTGCTCCTGCGTCTTCGGATCGATGAAGCCGAAAGGTGCACCAGACAGGATGACGCCGACGGTGAGCTTGCCGCGACCCTTGATGCGGTCAAGCGTTGCATCCGCGTGCGCCGCAGTGGCCATCGAAGCGATGACGACGGTTCCGGCAATGAGTTTTGCGGCAAATCTGGAGAAAGAGAGGGCCATGGGTATTTCCTTTTGAGTGTGAGTGGAAACTACATGAGGCACCCGCCGAGAGCGAGAATTGGCATTGCGCAAAAAATAGTATGAATAAAATCGCGTTCCAATAAAGCTTCTTATGCGAAAAAATATTCTACTAATGGGAAATCGTAGAATCTTGTTCTTTGGTTTCGCTGCCTGCTGACCGGTTCGCCAGATATGAGGCGATCGATTGCCGCTTGTTTCTTCTCCCCGGCGGGGAGAAGAAATACATGGCGACGTCATCGGCCGGCGTTATAGGCTGCGATGGCCGCCATGTTGACGATATCGCTGTCCTTGGCACCCATCGAGGTGATCTGCACCGATTTGTCGAGGCCGACGAGAAGCGGACCGATGACGGTCGCGCCGCCCAGTTCCTGCAGCATCTTGGTGGAGATGGAGGCGGAATGGATGGCGGGCATGACCAGCACGTTGGCCGCACCGGAAAGGCGGGCAAAGGGATACTGGCTCTGCATGCGCTGATGGTTCAGCGCCACATCCGCCGACATCTCGCCGTCCACCTCGAAATTGACATTGCGCTTGTCGAGGATTTTCACCGCTTCGCGCACCTTGTCGGAGCGTTCACCGACCGGCTGGCCGAAGGTGGAATAGGCGAGCATGGCGACGCGCGGCTCATAGCCGAAACGGCGGGCAAGGTGGGCTGCCTCTTCCGCGATATCGGCAAGGTCTTCCGCATTCGGCATATCGTGCACGGCGGTATCGGCCACGAAGACGGTGCGGTTGCGGGAGACAACAAGCGAAACGCCGATGACGCGATGGCCCGGCTTGGTGTTGATGCAACGGCGGATATCCTCCAGCGCCGTCGAATAATTGCGCGTAACACCCGTGACCACGGCATCCGCGTCACCCATCGCCACCATGCAGGCGGCGAAATGGTTGCGGTCGTTATGGATGAGACGCTGCACGTCGCGCAGCAGGAAGCCGCCGCGCTGCAAACGCGCGTAGAGATAGTCGACATAGGCATCGACACGGCTGGAGAGACGGGCATTGGTGATTTCGATATTGGCGCGGTCGAGATCGATGCCGGCTCGTTCTGCATTGGCCTTAATGATATCGTCGCGGCCGAGCAGGATGGCTGTGCCGAGACCCTGCGCCGTGAACGAAATCGCCGCGCGCATGACCTGCTCTTCTTCCGCTTCGGCAAAGACCACGCGCTTGGGCGAACGGCGCACACGCTCGTAAAGGCGCTGCGTCGTCGAGGCCATCGGGTCGCGGCGGGCGGAAAGCTCGCGGGCATAGGCGTCGAGATCGGGTATTTCGCGCTGGGCGACGCCGGTTTCGATGGCGGCTTTGGCCACGGCCACCGGAATGGCCGAGATCAGGCGCGGATCGAAGGGAACCGGAATGATGTATTGCGACCCGAAGCGCGGGCGGTTGCCCTGATAGGCGGCGGCCACGTCGTCAGGCACATCTTCGCGGGCAAGATCGGCCAGCGCCTGTGCGGCGGCAATCTTCATCGCGTCGTTGATCTGGCGGGCACGCACGTCGAGCGCGCCGCGGAAGATATAGGGGAAACCGAGGACGTTGTTGACCTGGTTCGGGTAGTCAGAACGCCCGGTCGCCATGATCGCGTCGTCGCGGATGCGCGAGACTTCTTCCGGCGTGATTTCCGGATCCGGGTTGGCCATGGCGAAAATGATCGGCTTCGGCGCCATAGAGCGGATCATCTCTTCAGTGAAAGCGCCCTTCTGCGACAGGCCGAACACCACATCCGCACCCTTCATCGCCTCCGTCAGCGTCCGTCTGTCGGTCTTCACCGCATGGGCGGATTTCCACTGGTTCATGCCTTCGCTGCGGCCCTGATAGATTACGCCCTTGGTATCGCAGAGCGTGATGTTTTCCGGGTTGAACCCCATGGCCTTGATGAGATCCATGCAGGCAATCGCCGCGGCGCCCGCACCGTTGCAGACGAGCTTGGTGGTCTTGAAGTCGCGGCCGGTCAGTTCGATGGCGTTGATGAGGCCGGCGGCGGCGATGATGGCGGTGCCGTGCTGGTCATCATGGAAAACGGGAATGTCCATTAGCTCGCGCAGGCGGCTTTCGATGATGAAACATTCCGGGGCCTTGATGTCTTCGAGGTTGATGCCGCCGAAGGAGGGGCCGAGGTAACGCACGCAATTGATGAATTCATCGGCGTCTTCGGTATCGACCTCGAGATCGATGGAATCGACATCGGCGAAACGCTTGAAGAGGACCGACTTGCCTTCCATGACCGGCTTGGAGGCGAGCGCGCCGAGATTGCCGAGCCCGAGGATGGCGGTGCCGTTCGAGATGACGGCCACCATGTTGCCGCGGGTGGTATAATCGTAAGCGGTCGCCGGATTTTCGGCGATGGCTTTCACCGGCACAGCAACACCGGGCGAATAGGCAAGCGACAGATCCCGCTGCGTTGCCATCGGCTTGGTCGGGGTGATTTCCAGTTTGCCCGGCCTGCCCTGCGCGTGGAAATCCAGGGCTTCCTGATCCGTAACCGATGTTCTTGTGCTGGCGGATTTTGTCGTGTCGGACATGGGCTGAGCGTGCTTTCCTGTCGTTATCAGTATAAAAATATTCGTTGTTGTTATGGTATTTTTTGCACGCCTGCCAAGCCTTGAATGTTGTTCAGTGCAGCAAATTTGAGCGTGATGAAATTTACGGCCGATTCAATCGATTAAGTCCGTATGTTTGTTGTCAAAGGCTTGGTTGGTAAGCCTGGCGGGCCATATTCACGAAGGCATCGACGTGGAGGGCAAGCGGGCCGCGTCTGACAACCAGCACGCAGTCCGACCATGCGTCGGCGCTGTCGAGCGGTACGCCGGTAATACCGCGGGTGGAACGCACGGTGTTTTCCGGCAGGATGGAAATGCCCGCACCCGCTTCCACCAGGGCAAGGATGGTATTGATGTTGGCGATACGCATGCCGATTTGCGGTTCGCAACCGGCATCCTCGAAAAGCGTGAGCGCGCTGCTGCTGAGGCCGAGGCCGATCTCATCGATCGGCAGCAGCAGTTTTTCCTGCACGATATCGCCCGCCGATATTCTGCGGCTGGAGGCCAGCGGATGACTGTCCGACAGGGCAACGCACAGTTTCGAGCGGTCGAAAGGCATGGCCCTCAGGGTCTGTGGCAGCCGGGGAAGGGGTGCACGGATGAAAGCGACATCGGTCTTGCGCGTTTCCACCTGCTCGATCAGCTGTTCCATCGTCATGCCGGGCAATAGTTCCAGCGTCACATCCCTGTGCTCATCACCATAGCGGGTGATCAGCGCCGGCAGCTTCCGCTCGGCCATGACACTGGTACCGTAACCGATGCGCAGCGTGCCGAGTTCACCGCGCCGGATCTGCTGCGCCTTTTCAAGCGCGCCTTTGGTGCGGGCAAGGATTTCCTCCGCCTCGATGAGCATGGATTGCCCCGCCGGGGTGAGTTCCACACCCCGATTAATGCGGTGAAAGAGCTTGAAGCCCAGATTCTCTTCCAGCTGCCGTATGCGCTGGGTAACGGCCGGCTGGGCGATGCCGAGCTGGACGGCGGCGGCCCGGAAGTTTCTGGCCCTGGCGGCCTCCACAAATATGGTGAGCTGGCGAGTATCCATTGGCGAAGAGGTCTTTGTGTTGTCGGGTGCGGCGTGATATAAGCCTAGCTTATCAAAATTGCCCGTCTTGCGCATTGTCATCTTGTCGCGGGCGACGTTATACCGCAGCCAGCGTCCGGAACGTCTTTCCCACCCTTGCAGGTGAGGGCGATCAGGGCCGGGGAGGATTTGTTCAAGCATATGTCCCGTCGTCCATTCGGCCGGCGATAACCTGCAGCGAATGGGTCAAAAATGACGGTCACTACCGAAGCCTTCCCCACCATCGTTCCCCGTTCAGCCGCGCCGCCACCGGCGCATCTTCGCCTGGCCTTATCGGCGGCGAACTGTCCGGGCTTTGCCGGACACTGAACGATCATCGGGCTTCAGCCTTTCGGGCGGCTCTTCTAAACGGACATTCATTCATGGGTAATCCAGCAACTTCATTGTCGCTCCCGGCCAGATTATGGCTGTTGGTGCTCGGCGCGGTCATCATCGCTGCGGGCCTGTTCTTTGCCATTGGCGGCTGGCAGCTCGTCGCCCTCGGTGGCAGCCCCTATTTCATCGCCGCAGGTCTTTCGCTCATCGTTTCGGGCCTGCTGATCCTACTGCGCAAGCCGGCAGGCGCGCTTCTTTTCGGTCTTGTTTTCATCCTCACCGGCGTCTGGGCGGTATGGGAAGCGGGCCTTCACTTCTGGCCGCTGATCTCCCGTCTCCTGGCCATCGGGGTTGGCGTAACCGTCGTTGCCCTGTCATACCCGCTGCTGCGCCGCGCGGCCGGCAAAACGCCGGCATATGGCTCTTCTTTCGCGGTAGCCGCTGTTCTCGCCATCGCTTCCGGGGCCGGTTTTGCCGGCATGTTCGTGGCGCATCCGACCGTTGCCTTCAATGGCGAGTCGGCGGCGCTGACGCCGGTCAAGCCGGAAACGGAGCAGAAGAACTGGGAACATTACGGCAATACGTCCGGCGGCAGCCGTTTCGTGGCGCTTGATGAAATTACCCGCGACAATATCAAGAACCTCGAAGTTGCCTGGACCTACCACACCGGCGATACCCCGATCAGCCCCGGCGCCAATGGCGCGGAAGACCAGCAGACGCCTCTGCAGGTGGGTGACACCGTGTTCCTGTGCACGCCGCACAACAATGTCATTGCTCTGGATGCGGATACCGGAACCGAGAAGTGGAAGGCGGAAATCAATTCGAAATCCTCCGTCTGGATGCGTTGCCGTGGCCTTGCCTATTTCGATGCCAAGGCGCCGCTGAAGCAGCCGACTGCGCCGGGCTCCACGCCCGTCACGGCCGCGGTGGTGGCCGAAGGCGCACTTTGCCAGCGCCGTGTTCTGATGAACACGATCAATGCGGAACTCATCGCGCTTGATGCGGACACGGGCGCGTTTTGCCCTGATTTCGGCACAAATGGCCGCGTCGATCTGAAGATCGGTATGGGAGATGCGCCGGACCCGCAATATGTGCTGACCTCGGCACCAACGCTTGCCGGCACCACCGTCGTTGTCGGCGGCCGTATCGCCGATAACGTGCAGGTGGACATGCCCGGCGGTGTGATGCGCGGTTTCGACGTGGTGACGGGCGAGCTTCGCTGGGCTTTCGACCCCGGCAATCCCGATATCACCAAGCTGCCGCCTCCGGGCCAGACTTACACACGTTCCACGCCGAACGTCTGGGCATCCATGTCCTACGATCCGGACCTGAACACGGTCTTCATGCCCGTCGGCAGCCCTTCGGTCGATCTTTATGGCGCGACACGCACGCCGCTCGACCATAAATATGGTGCCTCCATGCTGGCGCTCGATGCCACGACCGGCCGCGAAAAGTGGGTATACCAGACGGTTCATAACGACCTCTGGGACTTCGACGTGCCGATGCAGCCGAGCTTTGTCGATTTCCCGAAGGCTGACGGAACCAGCGTTCCGGCGCTGGTCTTCGGCACCAAGGCGGGGCAGCTCTACGTGCTCGACCGCGCGACGGGACAGCCGCTGACCAAGGTGGAAGAGGTTTCCGTCAAGGCTGCCAATATTCCCAATGAGCCCTACTCCCCCACGCAGCCGCGTTCCGTCGGCATGCCGCAGATCGGTGCGCAGACGCTGACGGAAGCCGATATGTGGGGTGCGACCCCGTTCGACCAGCTTTTGTGCCGCATCGCCTTCAAGGGCATGCGTTATGAGGGCCTGTACACGGCGCCCGGCACCGACCTCTCGCTCGCCTTCCCGGGTTCGCTCGGCGGCATGAACTGGGGCGGTCTGTCGACCGATCCGACCACCAACACTATCTTCGTCAACGATATGCGCCTCGGTCTCTGGATCGAGATGAAGGAAGCCGCCCCCACCAAGGCCGTTGCCAGCGGTGGCGAAAGCGTCAATACCGGCATGGGCGTCGTTCCGATGAAGGGCACGCCCTATGCGGTGAACAAGAACCGCTTCCTGTCGGCTCTCGGCATCCCATGCCAGGCTCCGCCCTATGGCACCATGACCGCGATCGACATGAAGACGCAGCAGATCAAGTGGCAGGTGCCGGTCGGCACGGTCGAAGATACGGGTCCGCTCGGCATCAAGATGGGTCTGCCGATCCCGATCGGCATGCCGACGCTCGGCGGCACGCTCGCCACCCAGGGCGGCCTCGTCTTCATCGCCGGTACGCAGGATTATTATCTGCGCGCCTTCGATACGGCGACCGGCAAGGAAGTCTGGAAGGCCCGCCTTCCGGTCGGCAGCCAGGGCGGCCCGATGAGCTACAAGTCTCCGAAGACGGGCAAGCAATATGTCGTCATCTCGGCCGGCGGTGCCCGCCAGTCTCCCGATCGTGGCGACTACGTCATCGCTTATGCATTGCCCAACTGATCCTTTTGGTTCAACACTTTGAAAAAGAAACCCCGGGAGATGATTCCGGGGTTTTTCTTTGTTTGGGTTCAGGATAACCGGCACTTTCGTGCGGAACCTCGTCATCATCCTCGCGTTAGGAAAACAGGCCCGCCGGCAACACACCGCCATTCACCAAGCTTTCACAAGGCGAATTTATGAGCTTGAACTTGTCCGCCCGTGAACCGATGATGGCGGTATTTGGAAATATCTATATTGTCCGGCGCGCCGGGAAATTTTTTAGAGTTGGAAAGGTTTTGTTGTGAACGAACAATCTCGAAAGATCACGCCGGTTCTTCTTGCTGGCGGTGCCGGTTCGCGGCTCTGGCCGGTGTCGCGCGATCAGTTGCCCAAGCAGTTCCAGCCGCTGGTCGGCAATCTTTCGACCTATCAGCAGACGTTGAAGCGGGTCGGCGACAAGAGCCTTTATGCAGAGCCGCTGGTCATCACCAACGAGGATTTCCGCTTTTTTGCCCGCCGTCAGGCCGAAGAGATCGATCTGCCGGCGACCGTGGTGCTGGAACCCGCCCGCCGCGACAGCGCCGCCGCCATGGCCGCCGCCGCCGTGCTGGCCGAACGCCGTGAACCCGGATGTCTTGTGCTGGCCCTTGCCGCCGACCATGTGGTGCTGGATGTCGACAAGTTCTCCGAGGCCGTGAAGCTTGGTGCGAAAGCCGCCGATCAGGGCAATATCGTCGTTTTCGGCCTGGTGCCGACCGAGCCGCGCACCTCCTATGGTTATATCAAGCCGGGTGACGCGATCGACGGCGAAAAAGACCTCAGCACCGTCGATGCGTTCGTGGAAAAGCCTGATGTGACGACGGCCATCTCCTATCTGGAAAAGGGTTACCTCTGGAACTCCGGCAACTTCCTGTTCCGTTCCGATGTGATGATCGCGGAGCTTAAGGCCTTCGCGCCGGAAATCCTGGCTGCGGTGACGCAGGCGGTCGAACAATATGAAAGCGACCTTGGTTTCGTGCGCCTACATCAGGCAAGCTTCGAGGCTTCGCCTAAGAATTCCATCGACTACGCTGTGATCGAGAAGACCAAGCGCATGGCTGTCGTGCACGGCCATTTCCGCTGGTCCGATATCGGCAGCTGGGACGCGATCTGGGAAATTGCCGACAAGCACGACAATGACAACGCGCTCGAGGGCGATGGCGTCTTCATCGATTCCGAGGGTTGCCTGATCCATTCCACGCAATTGCTGACGACGGTGGTGGGCGCGAAGGATCTGGTGGTGGTGGCGACCAAGGATGCAGTTCTGGTGGTGCCGAAAAACCGGGTGCAGGATGTGAAGGGGCTGGTCGACACGCTGAAGGGCGGGGACCATGCGCCGCAGACCCAGACCCACAAGCGCGTCTACCGCCCATGGGGTTACATCGAGCACATGTATGTCGATGAGCGTTACAGGGTCGGCCATATCACGGTCGATCCCGGCCATCGCATCTCTTTCCAGAAACACTATCACCGCTCTGAACACTGGATTGTCGTCAAGGGCACAGCGACGGTGACGATCGGCGAAGAGACCCGTCTGCTGACGGAAAATCAGTCGGTTTACATCCCGATCGGTCAGCCGCACCGACTGGCCAATGAGGGGCAGATTCCGCTCGAACTTGTGGAAATCCAGACCGGCGCCTATCTCGGCGAGGACGATGTCATCCGCATCGAGGATGATTACAAGCGTCAGTAGTGGATAGTGTTTTGAGGTAGCACGACAGAGGCGAGGCGGAAGGCGTTCCGGCTCGTCTTTATGTTTTAAGGGGGCACCCGCTACCCAAATACGGATGCAGCAGCCGCGCCCCTTGCAGAAATTGCAGGAATGGAAAGGACCCGCCGACAGGACGCAGCATGCCGCCGGTCGCAGATTTGCGGGGTTTCCAATCGCAAGGGATGTCCAAAACAGCCACATCGAGATTCATATTTTAGGCGGTTGCCTAATCAAAAATCTTCGCATAGGTTCCTACTGCAACGTTTCAGTGAGGGAGGAGACTCATGCGAATGCGTGTTATTTCTGCGGCCTTTTTGGCCAGTGTCATGATTCCGGCGGGTATGGCTGGGGCCACCGATCTTGAGGTGACCCATTGGTGGACATCGGGCGGCGAAGCCGCAGCGGTGGCCGAGCTGGCCAAGGCTTTCGATGCGACCGGCAATAAATGGGTGGACGGCGCGATTGCCGGTTCGGGCGGCACGGCCCGACCGATCATGATCAGCCGTATCACCGGCGGCGACCCGATGGGCGCCACCCAGTTCAACCATGGCCGGCAGGCTGAAGAGCTGGTGCAGGCCGGCCTGATGCGCGACCTGTCCGACGTTGCCGCAAAGGGCAACTGGAAAGATGTCATCAAACCGGCAAGCTTGCTCGACAGCTGCACCATCGACGGCAAAATCTATTGCGCGCCGGTGAATATCCATTCCTGGCAGTGGCTCTGGCTTTCCAACGCCGCTTTTAAGAAAGCGGGCGTCGAGGTTCCGAAGAACTGGACGGAATTTGTCGCAGCCGCACCGGCGCTCAAAAAGGCCGGCATCCAGCCGCTCGCGCTTGGTGGGCAAGCCTGGCAGGCCAACGGCCTGTTTGACACCCTGACGCTTTCGATCGGCGGCAAGGACCTCTATCAGAAGGTCTATGGCGACAAGGATGCCGAGGCGGCAGCCGGTCCCGATATGGCGAAGATTTTCGCGGCGGCCGTCGAGGCGCGCGATATGGCCAAGGGCACCAATGTTCAGGACTGGAACCAGGCCACCAACATGGTCATCACAGGCAAGGCCGGCGGCCAGATCATGGGTGACTGGGCGCAGGGCGAATTCCAGCTGGCCAACCAGAAGGCCGGCACGGATTATTCCTGCCTGCCGGGTCTCGGCCTCAATGACTATATCACCACCGGTGGCGACGCCTTTTATTTCCCTGTTCTGAAAGACGAAGCGAAGACCAAGGCGCAGGATGTGCTGGCCGAAACCATCGTCGATCCGAAGACTCAGGTTGCTTTCAACCTGAAAAAGGGCTCGTTGCCGATCCGTGGCGACGTGGACCTCAATGCAGCCAATGACTGCATGAAGAAGGGTCTGGCAATTCTGGCCAAGGGCAATGCGCTGACCAGCACCGACCAGCTGATTTCCGCAGATACGCAGAAACAGAAGGAAGACCTGATGGCCGAATTCTTCGCCGGTTCGATGTCGGCGGCAGATGGCCAGAAGCGCTTCGCGGACCTTATCGGTTCTGCTGACTGATTGTGATCTCTCCGGGTTGGGGAGCGGTTTACCGTTCCCCATTCCAACGTCCGGTCCGTGCAATATTCACCAGCAAGGGCAGGGGTTTCATGCGGTGAGGTTTTTGCCTGACCGTTGACTGTAACGTTACAGGAGGAGGTAACATGGCAGGTCAAACGCGCTCCAGGCGTCCCAATCAGCTTTTCCGCAATCTCAATTCCAAGATTGCCTCCATTCCCATGATCTTGACCGCGATGGTGATCTTCCTCGGCGGCACGGTCTGGACGGTGATTTATTCCTTCACCAATTCCAAGCTTCTGCCGCGGGCGAGCTTCATCGGTTTTGACCAGTATGAGCGACTGTGGGCGGCACCACGCTGGATCGTCTCCATCCAGAACCTGGCGATCTACGGCATCTTGTCGCTGATCTTCAGCCTCGTCATCGGCTTTGTGCTGGCGGCGCTGATGGACCAGAAAATCCGTTTCGAAAACACCTTCCGCACCATTTTCCTTTATCCCTTCGCTTTGTCGTTCATCGTTACCGGCCTTGTCTGGCAATGGTTGTTGAACCCGGAATTCGGCATCCAGTCCGTGGTCCGTTCGATGGGCTGGGAAAGCTTCACCTTCGATCCGCTCTATAATCCGCAGATCGTCATCTACGGTATCCTGATCGCGGCGCTCTGGCAGGGCACGGGGCTCGTCATGTGCCTGATGCTGGCCGGTCTTCGCGGCATCGACGAGGATATCTGGAAGGCGACGCGCGTCGACGGCATTCCGATGTGGAAGACCTATATCCTCATCATCATTCCGATGATGCGGCCGGTTTTCATCACCACCCTCGTCATTATCGCCAGCGGCATCGTCAAGGTCTACGATCTTGTCGTCGCGCAGACCAGCGGCGGGCCGGGCATCGCGTCCGAAGTACCGGCGAAATATGTCTATGACTACATGTTTCAGGCGCAGAACCTGGGGCAGGGCTTTGCCGCCTCGACCATGATGCTTCTGACCGTCGCGATCATCGTCATTCCATGGGCCTACCTCGAATTTGGAGGCAAGAAGCGTGGCTAATATCAGCACATTAAATACGGTCGTCGCCGCCACCGATGCGGTTGCCAAAGACCTTTCCGGCCCGCGCGGCAGGAAGCCGAGGAAAACCTTTTCCCGCCGCAACATCATTCTTTACGGCACGCTGTTCGTGGCTGCCGCCTATTACCTGCTGCCGCTTTACGTGATGGTTGTCACCTCGCTGAAGGGCATGCCGGAAATCCGGCTCGGCAACATTTTCGCACCGCCGGTGGAGATCACCTTCGAGCCCTGGGTAAAGGCCTGGGCGAATGCCTGCACCGGTCTGAACTGCGACGGGCTTTCGCGCGGCTTCTGGAACTCGGTGCGCATTCTCGTTCCTTCCGTCGTCATTTCCATCGTCGTCGCTTCCGTCAGCGGCTACGCCATGGCCAACTGGAAGTTCAAGGGATCGGAACTGTTCTTCTCGATCCTGATCATCGGTGCCTTCATTCCCTATCAGGTGATGATCTATCCGATTGTCATCGTACTGCGTGAAATGGGCATTTATGGCACGCTGACCGGCCTCGTCATCGTGCACACCATCTTCGGCATGCCGATCCTGACGCTGCTGTTCCGCAATTATTTCGCCTCTTTGCCGGAAGAACTGTTCAAGGCGGCGCGCATCGATGGCGCCAATTTCTGGCAGATTTATTTCCGCATCATGTTGCCCATGTCACTGCCGATCTTTGTTGTGGCAATGATCCTGCAGGTGACCGGCATCTGGAACGACTTCCTGTTCGGTGTGGTGTTCACCCGGCCGGAATATTACCCGATGACGGTGCAGCTCAATAATATCGTCAACTCGGTGCAGGGCGTGAAGGAATACAACGTCAACATGGCCGCCACGCTTCTGACCGGGGCAGTGCCGCTGATCGTTTATTTCGTCTCCGGCAGGCTTTTCGTCCGCGGCATTGCTGCCGGCGCAGTAAAAGGTTGAGCTATATGAACAAAAGCGTTTCCATCCGCGATCTTTCCCTGTCCTTCGGTGCCGTTACCGTGCTGAAAGACCTCAATCTCGATATTTACGACGGCGAATTCCTCGTGCTGCTCGGCTCTTCCGGCTGTGGCAAGTCGACGCTCCTCAACTGCATTGCCGGGCTTCTGGAGCCAACCGACGGACAAATCTTCATCAAGGATCGCAACGTCACCTGGGAGGAACCGAAGGACCGCGGCATCGGCATGGTGTTCCAGTCCTATGCACTTTATCCGCAGATGACGGTGGAGAAGAACCTGTCCTTCGGCCTTCAGGTCGCAAAGATCCCAAAGGACGAAATCGAACGGCGCGTCAAAAGGGCGGCCGGCATCCTGCAGATTGAGCCGCTGCTGAAGCGCAAGCCGGCCGAACTTTCCGGCGGCCAGCGCCAGCGTGTGGCGATTGGCCGGGCACTGGTGCGCGATGTGGATGTGTTCCTTTTCGACGAACCGCTCTCCAACCTCGACGCTAAACTGCGTTCGGAACTGCGCGTCGAAATCAAGCGGCTGCACCAGTCGCTGAAGAACACCATGATCTATGTAACGCACGACCAGATCGAGGCGCTGACGCTGGCGGATCGCATCGCCATCATGAAAAGCGGCGTCATCCAGCAATTGGCGGACCCGGTCACCATCTATAACAAGCCGCGGAACCTCTTCGTCGCCGGTTTCATCGGCTCGCCGTCGATGAATTTCCTGCGCGGTGAATTGATCGAGAAAGACGGCAAGGTGGTCTTCACCACCAATGGCGTCAGTTTTTCGTTGGATGGCTATCAGCCGGAAACGCCGCTTGCCGCCGGTCGCGCCGTCGTTCTCGGCGTGCGTCCCGAACATGTGCGTGTCGATGCCGATATCCTCAGTGGCGAGGTGCATGAGGCTGTCGTCGATATCGAGGAGCCGATGGGTGCTGACAATCTGATCTGGCTGAAACATGCCGGCCACACAATGTCGGTGCGCGTCGGCGGCCACAGGCGGTTTTCGCCCGGCACAAAGGTTCGCCTCGGCCTCGACCTGACCATGGCCTCGTTGTTCGACGCTGAGAGCGAGGAGCGGCTTTAGACGCTGCAACTATTCCCCCACACAATCCCAAGACGCAAAATCTCTATGGAGGAGACAATGACAGAACTCGGTTTCCAGCTTTACAGCGCCCGCAATTTCCAGCCTTTTTCCGATATTCTGAAGAAGCTTTCGGCGGCCGGCTACAAGCAGGTCGAAGGTTATGGCGCGATGTACGCCTCTCTTGATGAGGCAGGACTGAAGGGCCTGCGCGCCGAACTCGACGCCAATGGCCTGACCATGCCGACCGGCCATTTCGGTCTCGATCTTCTTGAAGGCGACCCGAAAAAAGCGCTCAATATTGCCAAGGTTCTGGGCGTTGAAGCGATCTATTGCCCTTATCTGATGCCTGACCAGCGCCCGGCGGATGCCGCAGGCTGGTTCGCTTTCGGCAAGCGCCTGCAGCAAGCCGGCAAGCCCTTCGCAGATGCCGGCCTGACCTTCGGCTGGCACAACCACGATTTCGAGTTCAAGGCGCTTGCCGACGGTTCCACCCCGCAGGAGCAGATTTTTGCCGGCGGGCCGGACCTGAAATGGGAAGCGGATATCGCCTGGATTATCCGCGGCAAAGCCGATCCGCTTGCCTGGATCGAAAGCTATGGCAAGCGCATCACCGCCGTGCATGTGAAGGATATCGCACCATCGGGCGAGAATGCGGATGAGGATGGCTGGGCCGATGTTGGCCATGGCACGGTGGACTGGAAGGGCCTTGTGGCGGCGCTGAAGGCGAAATCCGCCACGAAACATTTCGTGGTCGAGCACGACAATCCCAAGGACATAGATCGACTGATCACCCGCTCGATCGCTTCCTTCAAAACCTACTAAGTCTCACATTTCGGAGTTTCATCATGACCAGGGATCTTGGCGTCGGCATCATCGGATGCGGCAATATCTCGTCTGCATATTTCTCGCTGGCACCGCTCTTCAAGGGCATCAAGGTGCTGGCCTGCGCCGACCTCAACCGCAATGCGGCGGAGCTGAGGGCGGAAGAATTTGGTGTTGTCGCTCAGTCCATCGAGGAGCTGCTCGCCAACAAGGATATCGACGTGGTGGTGAACCTCACCATTCCCGCCGCGCATTTTCCGGTGTCGAAAGCAGCGCTTGAGGCGGGCAAACACGTCTATTCGGAAAAGCCTTTGGTGCTGTCGCTCGAAGAGGGCGAGGAGCTGCGGCGCATCGCCCGAGAGAAAAAGCTGTCCGTCGGCTGCGCGCCGGATACGTTCCTCGGCGGCGCGCATCAGCTTGCCCGACAATATATCGATGACGGCAAGGTCGGGCGCATCACGTCAGGCACCTGCCATGTGATGAGCCCCGGCATGGAGATGTGGCACCCCAATCCCGGCTTCTTCTTCCTGAAGGGCGGTGGGCCGATCCTCGATCTTGGCCCCTATTACGTTGCCAATCTCATCAACCTCATCGGGCCGGTCAAACGCGTCGGTGCTTTGACCTCGATGGCAAACCCCACCCGCACGGTCACCAGCCAGCCGATGAATGGCGAAATCATTCCGGTGGAAACACCGACCAATATCCATGCGCTGCTGGAATTCGTGAATGGCGCGACGATCACGCTTTCGGCCAGCTGGGATGTGTGGTCGCACCGCCATGCCAATATGGAACTCTATGGCACCGAAGGCTCGATCTACGTGCCGGACCCGAACTTCTTCGGCGGGGTGGTGGAGGCCAGCGGTCGTGACAAGAGTATCCAGCCGCTGGAAGACTGGGCGCATCCCTTCGGCATCGCCAATCAGGAAAGCCCGAACGGCCCGCGCGCCAATTACCGCACGGCCGGCCTTGCCGATATGGCGATTGCGATTTTGGAGGGCCGCGATGCCCGCTGCTCGCTGGAGCGCTCGCTGCACGGCATCGATGTGATGACCTCGATCCTGAAGTCAGGTGAAGAAGGCCGTTTCATTGAGATGACCACGACCTGCACGCAGCCGGCAGCCCTTGGCATCGAGGAGGCGCAGGCGCTGCTGCGCTGAGGCTTGGATGATCCGGAAAGCGGCGGAGGGGACTTCGCCGCTTTCGTGTTTTTACCGCAACCCTTCACAATCCCTTCCTTTTGGTTTAAAGCCGCGCCGTATCCGGTCGCAGCCCACCCGGTCAAAACAAGGGATCCCAACTTATGAAAACCATCGTGATCTGCTCCGGCGGATTGGACTCCGTTTCGCTTGCCCATAAAATCGCGGCGGAACATGAACTTCTCGCTCTCGTCTCCTTCGATTATGGCCAGCGCCACAAGAAGGAATTGGATTTCGCCGCCGACTGCGCAAAACGTCTCGGCGTGCCGCATCATCTCATCGATATCGGAACCATCGGCGCGCACCTTACCGGTTCGGCGCTTACGGACGATATCGAAGTGCCGGACGGGCATTATGCGGAAGAGACCATGCGCTCCACCGTGGTGCCAAACCGCAACGCCATCATGCTGACCATCGCGTTTGGCCTTGCCGCCGCCCAGCAGGCGGATGCGGTGGCGATCGCCGTGCATGGCGGCGATCATTTTATCTATCCCGATTGCCGGCCGGGCTTCATCGACAGCTTTAATGCCATGCAGGCCCATGCGCTGGAAGGTTACGCCGACGTTACGCTGTTTGCGCCCTACGTCACCGTCTCCAAAGCAGCGATTGTCACTGACGCGGTGAAATACGGCACGCCATTTGGCGAAACCTGGTCCTGTTACAAAGGCGGCCTGCGTCATTGTGGCCGTTGCGGCACCTGCGTGGAGCGGCGCGAGGCCTTCCATCTGGCCGGCGTCACCGATCCGACCGATTACGAAGATCCGGATTTCTGGGTAGCCGCCACGCAGGCTTATGCGGCGCAGGAGGTGCACTGATGTTCCGCATCACCAAGGAATTTCACTTCTCCGCCTCGCATCAGCTGAAAAGCCTGCCGTCAGATCACCAGTGCAACCGCCTGCACGGGCACAATTACATCGTTGAAGTGGAACTATCAGGCGAAGAGCTGAACGAGCATGGTTTCGTGCGCGATTATCACGAGCTTGCGCCGCTGAAGAACTATATCGATGACCATTTCGACCATCGCCACCTGAATGATGTTCTCGGCCATGACCGGGTGACGGCGGAATGCCTGGCGAAACATTTCTACGACTGGTGCAAGGATCGCCTGCCGGAAACCAGCGCCGTTCGAGTGAGTGAAACCACCAAGACCTGGGCGGAATACCGGCCATGACGGCGGCTGCACGGAATATTGCAGCCAAGGAAACCACGATCCGCATCAGCGAAATTTTCGGCCCGACCATTCAGGGCGAGGGGCCGCTGATCGGACTGCCTACGGTTTTTGTGCGTACCGGCGGCTGCGATTACCGCTGTTCCTGGTGCGATACGCTGCATGCGGTCGACAGTGAGTACCGCGACACATGGAAACCAATGCCCGTCGAGGCGATCTGGCAGGAAGTGCGGCGACTTTCCGGCGGCGTGCCGCTGACAATATCACTGTCAGGCGGTAATCCTGCCATTCAGCCGCTCGGGGCTTTGGTCGCGAAGGGACAAGGCGAGGGGTATCGTTTCGCACTGGAAACGCAGGGCAGTATCGCAAAAGACTGGTTTGCCGGTCTCGATCATCTGGTTCTGAGCCCAAAGCCGCCATCGAGCGGCATGGAAACCGACTGGCAGGCATTCGAAGACTGTCTCGCTGCCGCCGGCGATGGTCCGCAGGTGGCGTTGAAGATCGTGGTTTTTGACGATGTGGATTATGCCTATGCCAAAGCGGCCTCTGCGCGTTTTCCGCATCTGCCGGTCTATCTCCAGCCGGGCAATCACACTCCGCCGCCGCCGGATGATGACGATGCGCGGGTGGATATCGATGGGGTCATGGACCGAATGTTGTGGCTGGTGGAGAAGATCAGTGAAGACCGCTGGTTTTCAGCGCGCGTGTTGCCGCAGCTGCATGTGCTGTTGTGGGGGAATAAGCGTGGGGTGTGAAAGCGGCGGCCCGCGCCGCCGCTTTCCTGCAACTCAAGCCGAAACGGCCACCTCGCGCCTCTCCCTATCCGCGATGATCGAAAGATCGAGCACCTTCTGCAGATTGGCTGCGTGGCGGAAGTCCGGGTCGGCGGGGCCGCCTTCCATGACCGCCTTGGCGAATTTTTCGTAATTCGTCGGCACCGGACCGACATCGATCGTCTTCCAGATCGCCTTTTCAACATCGTCGCCGATGCAGGCACGCAGGCTGGAATAGTCAGGCGTGTGGATGACTTCCAGAGCACCCTTGTCGCCGTGGATGCGCAGGCGCAGTTCGTTGAGGTGGCCCGTTGCCCAGCGGCTGGCGTGGATGACGCCCATGGCGCCGTTTTCCAGCTCGGCAGTCATGGTGAAGCTGTCATTGGCGTCGAGGTCGTAGACGCCAATTTTATTCCCTTCGTATTTGTCGAAGGTCTTCAGCCGCGTGAAGATGCGCTCCACATCGCTGCCCGCGCCATAAGAGGCGAAGTCGAGAATGTGGATGCCGACATCACCCAGCACGCCGTTCGAGCCATGCTTGGTGGAAAGCCGCCACAGCCACTTGCTCTCCGTCATCCAGTCGCCCCAGGCCTTGGAAACGAGCCAGCTCTGGAGATAGGAGGCTTCCAGATGGCGCACCTTGCCGATTTTTCCAGCCAGCACCATCTCGCGCGCCGCCTGCAAGGGGGCGACATTGCGATAGGTGAGGTTGACCATGGCAACGAGACCCGCTTTTTCGGCGGCATCGGCCATTTCGGCGGCCTTGGCGTAGTTTTCCGCCAGCGGCTTTTCGCAGAAGACGTGTTTGCCGGCCGCCAGCAACTTCAGGCTGGTCGGGTGGTGGATGGCATCCGGCGTGACATTCGCCGCCGCATCGAATTCACCCCAGGCAATGGCGTCATCCAGGGAGGTGAAGGAGAGCGGGATGTTGTGGCGCAGGGCAAAGCCGCGCACCACCACATCGTCCACATCCACCGCTGCCACGAGTTCGACGCCGGGGATTTGCGAGAAATAGGTGGCATGATTATTGGCCATGCCGCCGGTTCCGAGAATGAGAAGTCTCATGGCTTTTTACCTGTAACCTGCTTCGCCGGTCTGATGCAGCTTGGGGCCGCGTTCTTCGATCGGCTCCAGCGCTTTGTCGACGGGAACATTGGGGGCGTCATGAATGCTTTTCAGCGCGCCGGCGGGATTATAGGCCCATTTCACCGAATTGCTGATGACCTTCTGGACATTGGCGTCGTGATAGGTCGGATAGGTTTCGTGGCCGGGGCGGAAATAGAAGATGTTGCCGGCACCACGACGCCAGGTGAGGCCCGAACGAAAGACTTCGCCGCCTTGGAACCACGAGATGAATACGGTTTCCAGCGGCTCCGGCACGGAGAACTGCTCGCCATACATTTCCTCGTTTTCCAGCTCGAAATGCTCGGGCAGGCCAGCGGCAATCGGGTGGCGCGGATTGATCGTCCACAGACGCTCGCGTTCGCCCGCCTCGCGCCATTTCAGCGCGCACGGCGTGCCCATCAGCCGCTTGAACGGTTTGGAGAAGTGGCCGGAATGCAGGACGATAAGGCCCATGCCTTCCCACACGCGCTTGGCAACGCGTTCGACGATCTCATCCTGAACCGCACCGTGATCCTTGTGACCCCACCAGACGAGAACGTCGGTCTTGTCGAGGCGATCCTGCGAAAGGCCGTGCTCCGGCTCCTGCAGCGTGGCGGTTGTGGCATTGATCTCGGGGTTCTGGTTCAGCGCATCGGCGATGGTGTTGTGCATGCCGTTCGGATAGATCGAACGCACCGTCTCGTTGATGTGTTCGTGGATATTTTCGCCCCATACAACGGTGTTGATGGTCATTGTCATGCTCCTCGGTGAAAGCCGGGACCTTGGGTGATCCCGGCGGAAGTTGAAGTTTCAGGCCGCGCCGCGCACGGGATTGCGAGCCAGCGCCTGGCCTTGTGCGTCGAAACGGTGAATCTGCGCCGCATCGGCTACGAGCGTGATGCGCTCACCAGCCTTGCGGTCGGTCACGCCTTCTTCGCGAACGACAATGGGTTCGCCGGCGCCGATCTCGACATAGATGAAGCTGTCCGATCCGAGCATTTCCGAATGCACAATCTCGCCGCTCCAGCCGTTCTCGCCGGTGGTGACGGTGATGTGCTCGGGGCGGATACCGATGGTCGCTGCCCCTTCCGCCTCGGCATATTTGCCAGTGAGGAAGTTCATTTTCGGCGAGCCGATAAAGCCGGCAACGAAGGTGTTGACTGGGCTTTCGTAGAGCTCCAGCGGTGTGCCGATCTGCTCGACACGACCGTCGCGCAGCACGCAGATGCGGTCGGCGAGCGTCATGGCTTCCACCTGGTCGTGGGTGACATAGATCATCGTCGTGTCATGCATCTCGCGGTGCAGCTTGGCGATTTCCAGACGGGTGGCAACGCGTAGCGCCGCATCGAGGTTGGAGAGCGGTTCGTCGAACAGGAAGACCTTCGGATCGCGCACGATGGCACGGCCGATGGCGACGCGCTGGCGCTGGCCGCCGGAAAGCTGCTTCGGCAGGCGTTCCAGATAGGGCGTGAGCTGCAGCATCTCGGCTGCTGCTTCGACACGCTTCCTGCGCTGCTCCTTGTCCGCGCCCGATAATTTCATGCCGAAAGCCATGTTCTCGAACACGGTCATATGCGGATAGAGCGCATAGGACTGGAAGACCATGGCGACACCGCGTTTGGCGGGCGGCAGGCGGTTGACCGTCTCGCCGTCGAAGGAAAGCGTGCCGCCGGTGATTTCCTCCAGCCCGCAGATGAGGCGCAACAGCGTGGACTTGCCGCAGCCGGAGGGACCGACGAAGACCATGAATTCGCCGGAGCGGATGTCCATGTCGATGCCCTTGATGACATCGAAGGCGCCGAAGGATTTGCGAAGATCGCGCAATTGAATGGTAGTCATGAGGTTTCTCCTAGCCTTTGACGCCGCCGGCGGTGAGGCCGGAGATGATGCGTCGCTGGAAGATCAGAACGAGGACGACGAGCGGGGCGGTGACGATGACGGACGCGGCCATGATCGTTCCCCAGGGGATTTCGAACTGCGAGCCGCCCGAGAGAAGCGCGATGGCGACCGGCACCGTGCGCTGCTCGTTCGATGAGGTGAAGGTGAGCGCGAAAAGGAACTCGTTCCACGCCGCGATGAAGGCGAGAAGCCCTGTGGTGACGAGTGCCGGCCACATCAGCGGCATGAAGACCTGGGTGATGATGACCCAGGGCGTTGCGCCATCAACGATGGCCGCTTCCTCGATCTCGATCGGCAGATCGCGCATGAAAGTTGTCAGCACCCAGACCGTGAAGGGCAGGGTGAAGATCATGTAGGAAAAGATCAGCGCGAGCGGCGTGTTGAAGATGCCGGCCCAGCGGATCAGTTCGAACAGGCCGGCGAGAACGGCGATCTGTGGAAACATCGAAACCGACAGGATGGTGAGCAGAAGCAGCGAGCGGCCCCGAAACCGGACACGGGCCAGAGCATATGATGCGGTAACCGCCAGAAACAGCGACAGCACGACAACCGAGGAGGCCACCAGCAGCGAATTGCCGAGATTGCGCAGGAAAGTGCCGTTGCCGATGACGAAGCTGTAATTGGTCAGCGAGAACTCACGCGGCCAATAATTGACCTGGAACAGCGCCGAGCCGGATTTCAGGCTGGTCAGGATCGCGTAATAGAACGGGAATACCGAAATCACCATGATGACGGCGACCAGCGCATAAAAGGCGGTGGTTTTCAGGATGCCTGGCAGGGTCATCGTGCGCCTCCATCGGTGTTGACGCGCCCGAGCCACATGTAGATGACCGTGATCGAGGCGATGATGAGAAACAGCATGGTGGAGGCCGCCGCGCCATAGGCGAACTTGTCGAAATCGAACAGATTCTCGCGCGCCAGCACCGACATAGTGCGGGTCTGTGCATTGTTCGGTGTCAGGATATAGATGAGATCGAAAACGCGCATCGCATCCAGCATCCGGAAGATGACGGCGACCATCAGTGCGGGACGGATCATCGGCAGGGTGACGTGAAAGAACACCTTGACGGGGTGGATGCCGTCCACCTTGGCCGCCTCATACATGTCCTTCGGCACCATCTGCAGGCCGGCGAGAATGAGCAGCGCCATGAACGGCGTCGTCTTCCAGATATCCACAATCAGGACGGCGACCATGGCGGTATCCGGATTGGCGGTCCAGGCGATCTTGTTGGAGATCAGTCCGAGATTGAGGAAAAGATCGTTCAAGATACCGAACTGGTCGTTCAGCATCCACGCCCACATCTGCGCCGAGACGATAGTGGGAATGGCCCATGGCACGAGGATGGCGGCGCGCACGAAGCCGCGCCCTTTAAATTCGGCATTCAGCACGAGCGCGACGATGAGGCCGAGCACGGTTTCGAAGCTGACCGAGAGAATGGTGAATTTCAGCGTGTTGAGAACCGCGCCCCACCAGGCGGGATCGGCGAGCAGGCCGCGATAGATGGTGCGACCGCTGCTCAGCGTGATCCAGGTAAGGTAGTTCTTTAGGCCGACGAACTGCGCACCGTCGAGATTGGTCAGCGATGCGTCGGTGAAGCTGAACCAGACGGTGCGCACCAGCGGCCAGCCAGCCACCAGAGCCAGCACCAGAAATGTGGGGGCAAGAAACAGCCAGGCGGATTTCAGTCGTTCCGACTGCAGGTCGGAGCCGGTGCTGGCGGCCGCGACCGGTCTTTGAAGGGCGATGTCGTTCATGGGATATCTCGCGGTTGGGGCGCGGGAAGCGATCAGGCGAGACCGCTTCCCGCGCTGGCCGGGTTACCAGCCGTTGCCTTTGAGATCGGTCAGTTCAACCTCGAGAAGTTCGAGATTTTCCGCCGCCGTACCATTGCCGGAGAGCGTGTTGTGCACGGCGCCCCAGAACTTGGCCGAAACCTCGTTATATTTCACCTTGGCCGAGGCCGAAGGACGCGGAACGGCGGTCTCAAAGATCGGCTTCCATGTCGGCATGAAGGGCTGTGCGGCCGCGACATCCTTGTCGTCGTAAAGCGTAGCGATCGTCGGCATGTTGGACAGCTGGATCGCGCGCAGCTTCTGGGTATCCTTCGATGCCAGGAATTTTACCAGCTGGATAGCCGCTTCCTGATCGTCGGAATATTTCGAAACAGCAAGGTTCCAGCCGCCGAGTGTGGAAGCGGGGGCTGCGCCTTCTTCACCTGCCGGCAGCGGCGTGACGCCGAACTTGTCCTTGATCGCGCTGTCGGCACCATTTCCAAGCGCATAGGCATAGGGCCAGTTGCGCATGAAGACGGAATTGCCGGTCTGCCAGACACCGCGTGCTTCCTCTTCCTTGTAAGCGAGAACGCCCTGCGGTGCGATGGTGCCGACCCAGCCTTTGGCGGTTTCGATTGCGGCTGCGGCTTTCTCGTTATTGATGGAGATATCTCCATTGGTCTCGACGATATGGCCACCGCCCGCGGATGCGATCCATTCCAGAGCGTTGCAGGTCAGACCTTCATAGGCGCTGCCCTGAAAAACGAAGCCCCAGAGGTCCTTCTGACCGGCGGCGCGCTCCTTGTCCTGAACCTCCTTGGCAGTCTCGCTCAGTTCTTTCCAGGTTTTCGGCGGCTGCTTGCCATATTTTTCCAGAAGGTCCTTGCGGTAGAACAGCGCCGGCGCGTCGGTGAACATCGGCATGGCGACCAGCTTGCCGTCCACCGTCTGCGAGGCGACGATAGAAGGGAAATGATCCCCGATGACATCCTTGGTCGCTGCGGACAAATCCACGAATTGTTCCGCTAGCTGCGGGGCCCAGATCACGTCCGTCTGGTAGACGTCGACATCTTTGTTGCCGGCGGCAAGCCACAGCCGGTATTGGCTGAACTGTTCGCTGGAAGAAGACGGCATGGTGACGAGATTGACCTTGTGACCGGTCTCTTTCTCGAAAGCGGCGATGCGTTCGCGGAAAAACGCGACGTTCTTGCCGGTCGAATTTGCGGCAATGGAAAGTTCGGCCGCCTCAGCCGAAATGGCGGCGGAAAACGCGACTCCGCACAGGAACAAAGTCTTCATGGAAATATTCATTGTCAAACTCCTCCGTTGACGCTCCCGATTGTCCTCAAAATTGAAAGCGCTTTTGACTGAAGGAAGGCTCGCAAAAGCTGAACAATCTGTCAATACTCTTTCTAACTGAGGGGAAATTGAGCGTTTTCGTCTGCAATTTTTCGGTGTTTGCCTTTCGAAGTGATCAACTGTACGGTTTCAGGTGGAGGAAAATTGAAATCGTTTTCAATTTTTGTCGGCTTGAAAAATCCGCGGCGGCGACGCATGCAGGGGCAAATTGGCAAAAAACATGAAGCTCAAGGAATTCGCAGCAAAGGTCGGGCTCTCGCCCACCACCGTCAGCCGGGCGCTTGGCGGCTATCCCGAGGTGCGCGAAGAAACGCGCCAGCGGGTGATGGAGGCTGCGCTGAAATATGGCTATCGGCCAAATGCCAACGCGGTGCGGCTGGCAACGGGCAGGGCCGGCGCCATCGGCGTCGTCATGGGCCGTTCGGGCGGCGGGCATTTCTTTTCTGAATTCATGGGCGGCATGGCCACGCGGCTTGAAAACGAAGAGACCGATATCCTCGTCAGCGTCACCGTTGATAATAATCTTGACGAGGAATTGGCGATCTTCAGCCGGCTGGCGGCGAGCGGCCGGGTCGATGGCATCATTGTGCATTCGCCAAGACCGGAGGATGAGCGCATTGCGCTGCTCAACCGGCTGGGCGTGCCCTTCATCGTGCATGGTCGCTCAAAGACGGCTTTTGAACATGCCTGGCTCGATATCGACAATCACGATGTGACCTATCGTCCGACGATCCATTTTCTGGAGCGCGGCCATCGCCGTATCGCCCTTATCAACGGACCTGTCGGCCGCACCTTCGTGCAGGATCGTGAACAGGGTTTTCGCGAGGCGCTGGCGACCCATGGGATCACGCCTGATCCGCGTTTCATGATGAGCGAGCATTTCAGCGAAGATGCCGCTTTCCGTTTCGCTCGCTCGCTGCTGGAGCAGACCCCGCGCCCGACGGCCTTTGTCGCCGGTGCGATGATGACGGCCCAGGGCGTTTATCGCGCGGCAACCCAGCTGGGACTGGTGATCGGCAAGGATGTCTCCGTTATCGCCCATGACGACGTGTTTCCCTATCTCACTCCGGAAAGCATGTTGCCGCCGCTTTCCACCACCCGCTCATCGATGCGTATGGCTGGCATGCGCGTCACGGACCTGCTTTTGCAGATCGTCGGTGGCCGACCTGTCCGCGAAGTTCAGGAATTGTGGCCGGTCGAGCTGATCTTGCGGGAATCGGTCGGTCTGGCCTGAGCCTGTTGCCCTAGCTCACTGATTCCACTCCATTTTGTGAACGTCATTTGATAACGTTCGCCTTTCATCGTCTATTCGTTAAGCCGGTCTCGTGTATAATCGGAGCAGTCACGGGTTTAATGGAACAGGTCCCGTGCCGGCGCGTTGAGGGGATGCGTTGAAGGAGGATGACGGATGTTTGAATTTTTAAAGCCGCAACAGCAGACTGTGATCGACGACGTCGAGGCGACCGGCACCTATGCCGATGCGCTTCTCAACGTTCCAAGCCCGGAACTCACCCGTTCGACCGCCCGCGAGCATGGTCATGAGGCCCATTCCCGCGATTATTGCGAAAACCGCGATATTTCCCGCAGTGCGCTCGGTTTCGTCTGAGCTGCCGCAAAAACCTTCCTGAAAAACGGAACGGACCTGCCGTCCCCGCGTTTTCCCATACGATCCGCAGGGCGGCGCAACCTACACCGAAGGGACCTTACCGGCATTCGACCGATGGGCGAATTGGGTGTTGCGCCGCCTGAATGGTGACGGCGTAAGCGCGTTGTCCCGAGAAATTTAGCGTCGCCGAAATGGACAGGCGCGCTCATGTCAGGAGCCCGCAATGTCGACCGTTCCCGTTGAACCCTATCCCGAACCGCCGATGCCTGTGCCGCCGCAGCCGGATATTCCACCGGTGAAAGAGCCCGACCCCGACCGTTTGCCGGATGAACTGCCGACGCCCAACCCCGATGAAGATGACGTGCCGCCGAGAGTCCTTTAGAAGTCCGGCGCAGCCGTTCTTTCCCTAGCGCTGGTCTGGCCCTAGCGCTGGTCTGACTCGAACTTCTTGCTGACGAAAGTTGAGCCTTCCAGCCCGAACCGCCAGGGATAGTCCACCGCGCGGCTGATACCGATGCGCCTGCCGGTGCTGATCACGGCGGCTTCCTTTGGCAGACGCAGCAGAAATGGTGGTGCGTTGAGCGGTGCTCCATCCATCTCTCCGGTAATCGCCATCGCCTGGCACAGCTTGCCCGGACCCGAGCAGAGAAGTTTGAGCTTTTCGGTTCCCCGGCGCAGTTTCATCATATCTATACCGGTCAGCGGCTCGATGGCGCGCAGAAGCACGGCGGAGCCGGGGGCGCAGACGAAGTTGGCGCACCAGTGGATGCCGTAGGACCGGTAGACATAGAGATGGCCGGCAGGGCCGAACATTGCCCTGTTGCGTGGGGTCTGCCCATTGAAGGCGTGGGATGCCGGATCGTCGGGATGGTAGGCTTCGGTTTCAACGATAATGCCGCCGGCGTTGCCAACGCGAAATTCCGCACCGATAAGCGCGCGGGCCACATCCAGTGCGTCGCGCTGGAAGAAACTCTGCGGCACTTCCGGGCTAAAGGACTGATTCATCGGGAACCCCTTCCGCTCTGCCATCGTTGTGAATTCAGGTTTCAGTATTACCGCATCGGATGGCTAGCCGATGTTTCTCAAATCGGAGGGCATGTCATGCAACTTTCCACGACCTATGTAAAACGCAATAACGGCGTCATATCCGTCGAGTTCGTCGGCAGCGACGGCGACCACGTCTCCGTCCGTCTCGCAGATGGACTGGAAGGGATCGATGATGCGGAGGCCATCAAGCGCGCCAGTGCGGTTATGGTGCAACTGACGGCTTTCGGCACCCGGCATGGCGCTGATGCATCGTCGCAGTTTTCCGCGCTTGGAACGGCGCAGGATGACGGTCCGCATGGTCAGGCAAGCGCCCGCACCGCGAAGGATAGTGCTATTCTGGAGGAGGAATTGGACGAGGGGCTGGAAGATAGCTTTCCAGCCAGCGATCCGGTCTCAGCCACCGTCACCTCGATAGCGTCCAGAAAAGGCGGGCTGTGACATTGGCTTATCGCAAAGTTGCTCTCGTCACCGGTGCAGGTTCCGGTATCGGTCGCGCCGCCGCCCTCCATCTGGCCGCGGCAGGCTTTTTGGTTGGCCTGCTCGGGCGCACCGAATCCGAATTGCAGACCGTGGCTGCTGAGATAGAGGCCGCCTCCGGCTCTTCGAGACTTCTTCTCGCCGATGTCTCGGATGAGGCGGCCATGCGACATGCCGTCACAGCGCTTGTGGACGATTTCGGTCGGCTGGATGTCGTCGTGGCGAATGCCGGGGTCAACGGAGTCTGGGCGCCCATCGATGAGTTAAAGCCTTCCGACTGGGACGACACGATCCGTATCAACCTGCGCGGCACCTATCTCACCGTCCACGCCAGCGTGCCGCATCTGAAAGCGGCCGGCGGCGGGTCCATCGTTATCGTTTCGTCCATCAACGGCACCCGGACGTTTACCTCGCCCGGTGCGACCGCGTATTCCGTGACAAAGGCGGGACAGCTTGCCATGGCCCAGCAACTGGCGCTGGAGCTTGGCCGCCACCGGATCCGCGTCAATGCGGTGTGCCCGGGCGAGATCGAAACGGCAATCGATGAGAACACCGACATCCGCGGGCGGGAAAGGACCGAAGTGCCGGTCCGTTTTCCGGCGGGCGACATTCCGGTGACGGGCGGTGTCGCCGGGACGAGCGAGGATGTCGCCGAACTCATCGGTTTTCTCGCCTCGGATGCATCGCGTCACATTACCGGCACACCGGTATGGATCGACGGCGGTCAGGGCCTTCTCCGATAATCCACCCTCAGCCAGCCGCCTCGGCATCACGGGCTTGTGTGCCTATGATTAACGAAAGGGTAACGTCTATTCACGAGACTTTGTCCATGGCGAGGTTGCCGTGTTGTGGCCACCTTCGGTAGTTAAGCGTCTGCCGTAAAGGCGGGCAAATCAGGCGGGTAAAACGATCCATGGGCATGCAGGCATTGCTGGATTTCGCGGTTGCGGGGTTGCGGCAAAAGATTAGCGCAGGGGTAAGAATGGCTGCGGTCGTCGCGATCGGCGGCAGCCTTGCTGCATGTACCTCTATTGGCCTCGATAGCGTCAAGAAGGACCCGCCGAAGCTGTCGTCCAAGATGATGGCGCAGATGTCGGCCAAGAGCATGCGCCCCGAAAGCCCGGTTCTCGTTCGCATTTTCAAGCAGGAGAGCGAGCTAGAGGTCTGGAAGGTCGACAAGACGGGAAATTACGCCCTGCTCAAGGCATATCCCATGTGCCGGTGGTCGGGAAAGCTCGGCCCCAAGATGAAGACGGGCGACCGGCAGGCGCCTGAAGGTTTTTATCATGTCTCTGCCGGCATGCTCAATCCGAACTCGCAATATTACGTTTCCTTCAATCTCGGTTATCCCAACCGGCTGGAATCAGCACTTGGTTACACCGGTGAGGCGCTGATGGTGCATGGCGCCTGCTCGTCTTCCGGCTGCTACGCCATGACCGACAGCCAAGTGGGCGAAATCTACGCCATCGTCGCGCGGGCATTGCAGGGCGGGCAGGATCGCTTCCAGGTCCAGGCCTATCCCTTCCGCATGAGCGCCCGCAACATGGTGGCGCACCGAGACGATCCCAACATGCCGTTCTGGAAGACGCTGAAGGAAGGTTACGATTATTTCGAGGTGACGCGCCGCCAGCCCAAGGTTTCCGTCTGCGGTCGCCGTTATGTCTTCAACAGTGAATTTGACGGCGGCGAGCCCACTGACCCGCTGGCTGCCTGCCCACCCGCCGTCAATCAGCCCGACCCGGCAGTGGCGTCGAAACTGGCTGAAGAGCAACAAAAACTTGCCGCGGCGATGAGCGAGGGAACTTCCGCCCCGCTCAGCGCGTATGTAGACGGCGGCATGCATCCGAGCTTCCGGGCCCTCCTGAAATCCAGCGGCGCCAAGGTCATGGCATCGCAGGTTTCCGGCACGAAGTACCCTATCAGCCGTCCTGAGGCGGCGCTGGCAGACCCCTTTGCCAGTGTGAGATGATGTAAATGAGGTTTTTCAATTGAACGAGACGACAACGACCCGGCGGGGTTTCCTGCTTGGAGCAGGCGGATTGGCGCTTGCCGGCCTTGCAGGCTGCAACACCACGGCGCGTGAGGCCACGAAGCCTGTTGCACCTGCCGATGACCCGATGTATGCGCTGATGTACGGCCCCAAGCCGGACGAGCAGTTCCCGTTGCCGGAAATTCCCTATAAGCGCATTCCGCGCCAGTTCCTGCGGCAGATGGTGCCGAACCCGACCGGCGAGCGTCCGGGTGTCATCGTGGTCGATACGGCCAATCATTTCCTCTATCTGACCTATGAAGACGGTCAGGCCATGCGTTATGGCGTCGGTCTCGGTCGTGCCGGTTTCGAATGGGCCGGTCGCGGCGTGATCCAGTACAAGCGGCAATGGCCGCGCTGGACCCCGCCCGACGAAATGATCGCCCGCCAGCCGGAACTGGAACCCTATAGCGGCCGCAATGGCGGCATGGAGCCGGGCCTCAAGAACCCGCTCGGCGCGCGTGCGCTCTATATCTTCAAGGACGGCAAGGACACGATCTATCGTCTGCACGGCTCGCCGGAATGGTGGACCATCGGCAAGTCGGTATCGTCAGGCTGCGTACGCCTGTTGAACCAGGATATCGTCGACCTCTATAGCCGTGTACCTGACGGTACGCCGATCGTGGTGACGGCGCTCGGCCCGGCACAGCAGGGCGTGCCGATCGGGCAGGCGGGCGTTCCGGTGGCGCAATATGGCAATGGCGTGATCGGCGACGGCCTGTCGCAACCGGTGCAAAGCTATTGATCACGCGGTGGCGCGTGAATGCGTGACAGGTCGTGACACATAAAAATACCCCGGACGATGTTCGGGGTATTTTTATGTGAAGGTCCGGAAATCTACCGGTCCGATCTTTCAAAAAAGGCCTGGCTTTTGATGTTTCGGCTACGCCACACGGCGCATCCGCCCGCGGCTTTCATCTTCGGTTTCAAGGCGAAACCGGGAAACCAGCGCGCGCAGCTTGGCCGTTTCGCTGGCGAGCATTGCCGAGGCGTCGGTCGATTGCTGTACCATTGCGGCGTTCTGCTGTGTGCTTTGATCCATGGAATTCACCGCTGCATTGATTTCGGCAAGACCCGTGGATTGTTCGGATGCCGAGGTGGCGATGGCATTCATGTGTCGGTCTATGCCGGCGATCCGCTCGCTGATGTCCTTGAGCGCCGCTCCCGTATCGAGCACGAGTTTGACCCCGCCTTCGACTTCCGAACTGGACTGGCGGATGTGCCCTCTAATTTCACTGGCTGCCTTGGCAGAGCGCTGGGCGAGATCCCTGACCTCCTGCGCCACCACGGCAAAACCCTTGCCCGCCTCACCCGCCCGCGCTGCCTCCACACCGGCATTCAGTGCCAGAAGATTGGTCTGGAAGGCGATTTCATCAATAACGCTGATGATGCCAGCAATCTGTTTTGAGGCATCTTCTATCCGGCGCATCGCCTCTTCAGCGTGACTGACGACCTCGACCGAACGCAATGCGCGCTGATTGGCGTCGGTGGCGGCCAGTCGCGCTTCGGTGGCGCGTGTATTTGCGTTGGCCACGTTGACCGTGATTTCCTCAAGCGCAGCTGCCGTCTGCTCAAGCGAGGCTGCCTGATTTTCGGTACGGCGGGACAGTTCGCCTGCACCCGACGCAATCTCCTGGCTGTTACTGTCGATTGTTCCAATACCTGCCGAGATGGAAACCAGGGTCTCCGCGAGCTGCCTCACTGAGCTGTTGAAGTCATGGCGTAGCGCTTCGAAATCTGGAGAAAAGGGTTGGTCTAGCTGGAAGGCGAGGTCTCCGGACGCCAGGCGCTTCAGCCCTGCCGCAAGTCCTGATGTTGCGGCCCGCAGTCTTTCCGCGGCGTCGGCTTCCGCTTCGCGCCTTGCGGCTTCCTGATCCGCCTGTGCCCGTTGACGGGCGTCTTCAGCCTGTGCTTCCAGCGCTTTATTTGCGATGGCCGCCTGCCGGAAAATCTCCACGGCACGGGACATCAACCCGATCTCGTCTTTGCGACCGGTGCCGGAGGGAACCTGCGTCGTGTCGCCGCCAGCAAGCGTTTCCATGTTCTTCGACAGGTGCAGCAAAGGCGTAATGACCGATTTACGGGTGAGGAGGAAGAGACCCACACAGAAAAGCGTTGAGAGCAGCAACAGTCCTCTCAAAAGAAGATCGATACTGCTTTTCGCCTTTTCACTTTCGGCCAGAGTTGCACTCGAAAGAGCATCGATCTGCTCGCTGGCTTTTTCCATCGTCGTTTCGAGAGCGCTGAATTGCCGCACGAAGTCCGGCACCAGCTTGACCGCAGCATCTGGATCGGTGTTTGCAAGAGAAACAACCTTTTTCGCGATGTCGATATAAGACAGCAGCGGTTTCTCTACGCCCTCGATAACCTCTTTGGCCGCCGTCCCTTCGGACAAAACTTCGTTGTCCTTCAGCGCCCCGAGGAAGATCGCTTCATGTTCCGCAAGGTCTGTCTTTACGGCCTCGTAGGAGATGCCGACTTTGTCGTTTGCTGACAATATTGCCGCCAACACATCCGACCGCAACGCATCATGCATCATGTCGGCGCGCATGTGGTTGTGAAGGATTTCGGCGGAACGCGATACCTCGGCGCTGTTGGTATTGAGCGTGTCCGCGGCCCATATGCCGATGCCCACTGCGCTTCCCGATAAAGAAAATATCGCGGCACTTACAAATATGATCTTTTTGTTAATCGATGCCATGTGGACGTTCCCGCTTGGATGGTTATACTGCGGAAAGATAGTTTATCATCTTTAATAAATAGTCTATTTCTCTTGTTTTTTGATTGATGTCAAAAAAAGGCTGCAAATTCTATTGCAGCCTTTTCTTTATTAGGTTTGCCTATTCTAAACGGCGCGGTTCAGCGCGTCGCCCAGAATGGATACGATATCGTCGAAATGGGATTTCTCGGCGATCAGCGGCGGCGACAGGGCAATGATGTCGCCGGTGACGCGGATGAGCAGGCCGCGCTCGAAGCAATCCACAAAGACATCATAGGCGCGTGCGCCGACAGCACCTTCCCGCGACTGCAGTTCAATGCCGGCAATGAAACCGATGGTACGGATGTCGATGACATTCGCCGCGCTCTTCAGCGAATGGATGGCATCATGCCATGCATCCTGCAATTCGGCCGCGCGGGTGAAGAGACCCTCATCGCGGTAGATATCGAGGGTCGCAATGCCGGCGGCGCAGGCGACCGGGTGGCCGGAATAGGTATAGCCATGGAACAGTTCGATCTGGTTTTCCGGGCCGTGCATCAAGGCATCATGTACCTTGCGGCTGGTGAAGACGGCACCCATGGGGATGGCGCCATTGGTCAGGCCCTTGGCCGTGGTGACGATATCAGGCGTAACGCCGAAATAGTTGCTGGCGAAGGAAGAGCCCATGCGACCGAAGCCGGTGATGACCTCATCGAAGATCAGCAGGATGCCGTGCTTGTCACAAGTGGCACGCAGCCGCTCCAGATAACCCTTCGGCGGCACCAGAACGCCGGTGGAGCCGGCCACGGGTTCCACGATGCAGGCGGCGATGGTTTCCGCGCCATGCAGCGCGACCAGCCGCTCCAGATCGTCGGCAAGCTCCGCGCCGTGCTCGGGCTGACCCTTCACGAAGCTGTTTCTGGCAAGATCATGGGTATGGCGCAGATGATCGGCGGGAATCTGCGGGAAAACCCGACGGTTGTTGACGAGGCCGCCGACGGAGATGCCGCCGAAACCGACGCCGTGATAACCGCGCTCACGACCGATGAGGCGGCTGCGGGTGCCCTGACCGATGGCGCGCTGATAGGCGATGGCGATCTTCAGCGCCGTATCGACCGATTCCGAACCGGACCCGGTGTAGAACACACGGTCGAGCTTGCCGCCTTCCGGCCCGGGCGCGATTTCCGCCAGCCGTTCGGCAAATTCAAACGCGACTGGATGGCCCATCTGGAAGGATGGTGCGTAATCCAAGGTCGAAAGCTGATGCTTGACGGCGGAGGCAATCTGCTGGCGGCCGTGGCCGGCATTGACGCACCAAAGTCCTGCCGTGCCGTCGAGAACCTGGCGGCCGTCATTGCTGGTGTAATACATGCCCTCGGCACTCGTCAGCAGCCGGGGATTGGCCTTGAACTGGCGGTTGGCAGTAAAGGGCATCCAATAGCTATCGAGTGAGGTGGAATTGGATCGGCTCGGGTTGTCCATAACGGTTCTCCTGTTCGTTACCGCCGATTGAAAGCTATTTTAGCCGTCGAACAAGCCCTTTTCTTCCCGTGGCCAAGCTATTGAAAATGTTATAGGCGTGAAGACATATTTTCGATATTTCGAACAAGGGCAACGGAGGCTTACGCATGTCGGTGGATTTAGGCGGACGTTTGCGCCATTTGCGTCTGCGTCACAATATTTCCCAGCGCGAACTGGCACGGCGTGCCGGAGTCACCAATTCAACGATTTCGCTGATTGAGAGCAACACGTCGAACCCATCCGTCGGCGCGCTGAAACGCATTCTCGACGGCATACCGATCGGTCTTGCCGAGTTTTTCGCTTTCGAGCCGGAAACCAGCCGCAAGGCCTTTTACAGGGCGGATGAACTGGTTGAAATCGGCAAGGGGCCGATTTCTTTCCGGCAGGTGGGCGAGAATGTCTTCGGCCGCAGCCTGCAAATCCTGAAAGAATGTTACCAGCCGGGCGCCGATACCGGCAAGGTGCCGCTGGTTCATGATGGCGAAGAAGGCGGCATCATCCTCTCAGGGCGTCTGGAAGTGACTGTCAATGAGGAGAGGCGGGTGCTTGGCCCGGGTGATGCCTATTATTTCGAAAGCCGCAGGCCGCACCGCTTCCGCTGTGTCGGTCCGGTTCCCTGCGAGGTGATCAGTGCATGCACGCCGCCGACCTTCTGATTCCCGCCATATCCGGTGGTTTATGGCACCGTTGATAGGGTAAAATCCTGCCGGGCCAAGAAAAAACGCCACGAGCTATGGCAATTTTGCGCGGCTGCTATGACGGGAATGCGGTTCCTTGCCACGCTTTTGCCGTCTTTGCGCCCTTGTTGCGATTTTTCCATCGCTTTTTATTGGCGCAGCGACAATGGCGGGTAAAAAAATCCCGGCTGATATGTCAAATTTTATATGCATTGCCACAATCTTGCTGCGATGCAAAAAACTTTAATAGTCTTTTCGCTAGATGCCTGTTCTTGGCGTTTCTGTCTCATCTCCGCAAGTCATAAGAAACACATAAGAAAAGACTGCCGGAGATCCAAAAACCAATACATGGTGCGGCGTCACCCATGCTCTCAACACATGGCCGTCGGCACATTTGTTGCTTTTTTATGCAACCGTTAATATTGCCCAGGCGTTGATCGGCCGCTCGCGCAAGAAATCGCATAGACGGTCATGGGCAATGTGCCTTACAAAAAATCCATTAGCATCAAATTCCGAACACAGACTTGTTATCTCTTTTAGACGGAAAGACACGCCTCCGGGCACCGACCAATCGCAAAACATAAATGGAGTTCTCTCTATGAAGTCCGCGACCCAATCGGCTGAACAGACACTCAGCAGTTCCGAAGACTTCGATGTCAGTTTCCCTATCGGGGGCATCGCAAAACGCAGCTTCGATATGACATCGGCTGCGCTTGCGCTGCTCATCTTCAGCCCGATTTTCCTGTTGATCGCCGTCCTGGTGAAACTCTCCGATCCCGGTCCGATCTTTTATGGTCACCGGCGTGTGGGACATAATGGCCGCTACTTCCATTGCCTGAAATTCAGGACGATGGCGATGAACGGTGACGAGATGCTGCGGCAATATCTTGCCGCCAATCCGGAAGCCGCCGAGGAATGGCGTGCGACCCGCAAGCTCAAGAACGATCCGCGCGTTACCGCTGTTGGTGCCGTGCTGCGCAAGCTCTCCCTCGACGAGTTGCCGCAGCTTCTCAACATCATCCGTGGTGAAATGAGCGTGGTTGGCCCGCGCCCCGTCGTTGACGAGGAGCTGAGCTATTACGAAAACGCTGCCGCTTATTATCTCAGCACCCGTCCTGGCCTGACCGGCCTGTGGCAGATCAGCGGCCGTAACGATGTCTCGTATAAAACCCGCGTGGCTTTTGACACGCAATACGTCCAGAACTGGTCAATGCGTCAGGATGTGTTCATCATCGTCAAGACCATTCCCGCCGTGTGCATGTCACGCGGAAGCTACTGAAAACCGATATTGAGTTCGGCTTTATCGATCTTCTTTTCGACACGCACCCGACCGGGATCCCAAGTCCGGTCTTCGGGTGCGTCATTGGTGCTAACAATACCGGCCGCTTTTTGCGGCGCTGCGCGACCGGCCTTGTCCGGTTGCGCGACGGCCTGATCGCCCGCGCGGCGATCCGCTAACAGGGAGTTTCCCGATGAACGGCCTTTTTGCCGCCCACCGCCCGTTTGTGGCTCTCGTCCTTGCCGCTTCCGTTGCTCTTGCCGCGCCTCTCTCCGCAATGGCGGCGGAAGGCGCCCAATACAAGCTCGGCACCGCAGACAAGCTGCGCATCCGCGTTGCCGAATGGCAGCCGGCCGATGGCAGCATCCGCAACTGGGATGTCATCAACGGCGATTACTCGGTCGGTCCATCGGGCACCTTGTCCTTGCCTTTCATCGGCCAGCTCGATGTTGCCGGCAAGACGCCCTCTGAAGTCAGCGATCAGATTGGTGCGCAGCTTCAGAGCAAGTTCGCCCTTCGCAACCTGCCGTCGGCCTCCGTCGAGATCGCCCAGTTCCGGCCGATCTTCCTGAGCGGCGATGTCCAGACACCGGGTGAATATCCCTATGCCGCCAATCTCACCGTGCTGAAAGCCGTCAGCCTTGCGGGTGGTCTGCGCCGTTCCGATGCCGGTCAACGTTTTGCCCGTGACTTCATCAATGCCCGTGGTGACGCCGCCGTCTACGACAACCAGCGGGCAAGGCTGCTCGCCCGCCAGGCGCGGCTGATCGCCGAGGTCAAGGGTGATGAAGCGATCACCAAGACACCGGAAATGGAAAAGATCACCGAGATCGATACGCTTCTGGCCAGCGAAAGCGCGCTGATGAAATCGCGCACCGAGCGTTACACCCTGCAGCTCAAGGCACTGACGGACCTGCACGCGCTTCTGGAAAGCGAAGTGGAATCGCTCAAGAAAAAATCCGAAACCCAGAACCGCCAGCTCCAGCTCGCCAATGAGGATCGCGACCGTGTCAACCGGCTGAACGAGCAGGGGCTTGCACTGTCGCAGCGGCGTATTTCCGCGGAAGAACGGGCGGCCGAAGTGGAATCCACCCTGCTCGATATCGACACGCAGTCGCTGCGCGCCAAGCAGGACATCAACAAGGCGACCCAGGACGAGATCAACCTGCGCAACGACTGGGTGGCCCAGCGCTCCAAGGAATTGCAGGATACCGAGGCGGAACTCGACAAGCTCAATCTGCAGCTGACCACCAGCCGCGAATTGATGTCGGAAGCTCTGGCGCAATCGGCCGAGGCGATCCGGTTCGATCCCTCGGGCAAATCCGCGACCATCAGCTACGTCGTGGTGCGCGACGAGAATGGCAAGCCGAAGGAGCAGAAGGTTGATGAAAACACACTTCTCCAGCCCGGCGATGTCATCAAGGTCTCGTCTGAAATCCTGATGCAGTGAGGTTTTTATGCGGATCGCCAAATCGGCGCTGATCGACCCTGAGTGCAACGAGGTTTACGGAATGGCGGCGGTCGCGCTGTCATTCTTCGTTTTCGCCTACTCGTCGCGCTTCGGAATGGTTTCGGTTTTGGCCTATTATGGCTTGTGGCTGCCGCTTGTCGTGGTCGACTACCGGCGCGTGCTCGGCAATTATCCGCGGTATCTCTGGATATTCGGTTTCGGCATTTTGACCGTACTGTCCAGTTTCTGGTCGGAAGCCGCCTCGGTGACCATGCGCGCCTCGATCCAATATATGACGCATATCGTCTGCGCATTGATCGCCATGCGGGTGATCTCGATCAGCACGCTGACGCGCGGCGCATTGATCGGCATCACTTTCGTTCTGCTCTATTCGCTGCTGTTCGGCATCTATCTCTTCGATGCGCTTGACGGTACCTATAGTTTTGTCGGTGCGTTTTCATCAAAGAACCAGCTCGGCTTTTACGCCTCGCTCGGCGTCATCTTCGCCGCTTCCTCGGTTCTGGTTCTGAAACAAAGGGGCATCTGGCTGCCGATCGCCGGCGTTACCGGGCTTCTATCGGCTTATAGCCTCATCGCGTCGCAATCGGCGACATCCGCCATCACCACGGCAGCGGTGGTGGCCCTTATCATCGGTTTCATCCCAATCGGCATGTTATCGCCGGCCAATCGCAAGATGACGTTCTTTGCGCTTGGCGGCCTCGGCGCACTGCTGGTGGTCGCTTCCCTGCAGTTTGGCCTGCTCGATGCCATTCTCGGCATCTTCGGCAAGGATTCGACGCTGACCGGCCGCACCTATCTCTGGCAGCAGGGCATCGAGGCGGCAAAACAGACGCCCGTCTTCGGTGTCGGTTATCAGGGGTTCTGGGTGGTGGGTTTTGCTGATGCCGAACGGCTCTGGAACGATTTCTTCATTACCGGCCGCAGCGGCTTCCATTTCCACAATACCTATATCGAAACGGTGGTGGAAAATGGCTTTGTCGGCATGCTCCTGCTTGCCATGGTGCTCTACGGAACGCTGCTCGGCCATCTGCGCTCGGTGCTGATGCGAAAGAGCGATCCACAGGGCGTCATCCTGTTTTCGATCTGCGCGCTGTTCGTCGTACGGTCCTTCGTGGAGATCGACATCATCTTCCCTTACCAGATCGGCTCGTTCCTGCTTTATTTCGCGGCCGGGAAACTGTGCCTGCCGGTGAAGATGGCGCAGGATGGGGAGACTCATCCGGCTATCGGCATGCGGTTGCAGACGAGGGCCTAGAGATAATCGGCTGAAACATGCGGGCTGGCGTGGATGAAACTCCACATGTCCTTGCTCACCGCGACGATATCGGCGATCGATTTTTCGAGATGCTCGATTTCCTTCTCGTCCATGCGTTCGACCTTGCCGTAACGCACCTGACTGTCATCCTCCACCAGGCGCATCAATTGCGTGCTGGCGATCTCGCCTTTTTCATCGAAGGAGTAGATGCAGTGATTATATTTGTTGCGCGTCCTCGCTTCCTTCTTCAGCCGCGCCATGATGGAGAGGATGGTCTTGCGGTCCTTCGCATCGGTGGAGGGGAGCTTCGCCAGGCGTTCGATCAGATCCATGCGTGCCCGCGTGGTATTGAGCGTCAGGAACACGACGATGGCCGCTTCCTTCTCCACCTTCAGGAGATGGACGATGATATAGATCATCAGGCTCTCCGTGTTGGTCCACACGTAATTAAGCCTGCCGACCAGCAGCAATACATCTGACATCACCGCCATGCCGCTTCTCCTACCCATCGGAACTATGCTGGCATCATATGCCGACCGGCGCGGGATTGACAGTGTATGCCACTGTTATTTCTTCATCTTTCCTTGAAAGCGCGGGACATGCTGTCGGCGATGGGCTTGGTCAGATATTCGAAGAAGGTGCGCTCCGAGGTCTGGATCAGAACGTCGGCCGGCATGCCGGGCACGGGATGGAAATTATGCACCTTGGCGATTTCCTCGTCGGAGATCTGCACGCGCACGATATAGACGTCCTTCACCTGCAGACCGGCATTTTCCTCGATACTGTCGGCCGAGACGTAAAAAACCTTGCCGTTCAGAACCGGTGTGGTGCGGCGGTTTAGTGCGGAGAGGCGGATTGCAGCGGTCTGACCCTCATGCAACTGGTCGATGGAGGTTCTGAGCACCTGCGCTTCCAGGATCAGGGGAACATGGGCAGGCAGGATTTCCATGATCGGCTTGCCTGTCGTGATGACCCCGCCCGGCGTATGGTAATAGGCGCGTATCACGGTGCCGTTGACGGGGGAGCGGATGACGGTGCGTTCCAGCACTTCGGCCGCGCCACGCACCTGTTCGCGCACGCTATCGAGATCGGATTCCGCGATTTCCAGCGCGTCCAGTGCCGCCTGCTTATTGGCGTTGACGGCAATAACCGCTTCCTGCTTGAACTTGGCGATTTCCGCCTCGCTCTGGTTCATTTCCCCGGTCAGCCGGGCAATATCGCCCATGGCGTCGGCAATGGCGCGTTCGAGCGCCAGCATGTCGGTCTTGCGGATGACGCCATCCTTGGCGAGCCTTTCCTTGGAATCCCGTTCCTGGGTCAAAAGCGCCAGTTGCCGGTCGAAGGACTGTTTTTGACCGTCATAGCCCGCAAAGCGGAACTCCAGTGACTTGATGTTCTTGTTGATCAGGTTCAGTTGCTCGTCCAGTTTGACGAGCTTGCTGTGGAACACGACGTTCTGGCTCTGGATGATGGATTTGATATCGGGATCGCTCGCTTCCTTCACCACGATATCGGGCACCTTGAAGCTCTTTTCGCCCTGGGCTTCGGCGCGCAGGCGCGTGACGATGGTTTCGAGGCGAAGGCGCCTCAACTGAAACATGCGTTCATTGGCAAGCGCCGTCGTCTTGTCGAGGGTCAGAAGAACGTCGCCGACCTTGACCGTATCGCCTTCGCTGACCATCATTTCCTTGATGATGCCGCCTTCCAGATGCTGGACCACCTTGTTGTTGCCGGTGGCGACGAAGCTGCCCTGGGCGATGATGGCAGAGGAGAGCGGCGCGGTGCCGGCCCAATATCCGAAGCCGCCGAACGAGGCGAGCAGCACCGCAAGACCGATCGAGCTGTGCAGCCGTATCGAGCGAGGCACTTCGCTGTACCATTCCAGCTGGCCCTGGGGTTTGACGTCGGTGACGGCGTTTTTCTTCGTGAACATGATGATCCTCAACCCTCGATCTGCGGCGACTGGGCTGCCGGGCGGCCATTGCCGGAAAGCGCCTTCAGCACGTCCATCCTTTCGCCGAACATGGCGACCGATCCGTCCTTCAGCACCATGATCTTGTCGACGCATTGCAGCAACGCCGGCCGCTGGGTGATGGTGACTGTCGTGATACCCTGTTTCTTGGCGTGCAGCAGTGCCCTTGCCAGCGCCTGTTCGCCAGCCGTGTCGAGGTTGGAGTTGGGCTCGTCCAGCACCACGAATTTGGGATCACCAAAGAAGGCACGTGCAAGCGCGATGCGCTGTTTCTGGCCACCGGACAACGGTGCGCCATCGGCGGCGACCACGGTTTCGTAACCCTGCGGGAAACCGGCGATCAGTTCGTGGACATCGGCCAGCACCGCAGCTTCGTAAATCTGACGGTCTTCGACATCGTCGCGCATGCGGCAGATATTGGCCTTGATGGTGCCGGGGAAAAGCTGCACGTCCTGCGGCAGATAACCGATGCTTTCACCGAATTGCCGCTGGTCCCAGTTGCGCAGATCCATGAGATCGAGACGGACATTACCTGAGGTGGGCAGAATAGAGCCCACCAGCATCTTGCCGAGTGTCGTCTTGCCGGAGCCGGAATTGCCGATGATGGCGAGCGATTCCCCCTTTTTCAGAGAAAAGGAAATGCCGTTCAAAATCACCTTCTTCTGCGGCGGCGGCACGAAAAGGATGCGCTCCACGTCGAGACGCCCTTCCGGATTGGGCAGGCGAAGGCGCGGGAAGTTGAGCGGCGAATTGATGAGAAGCTGCTTGATGCGGCCATAGGAGGCGGCGGATTTATTGAACTGGTGCCAGCCTTCGATCGCGCCTTCGATGGGGGCGAGGGCTCGGCCTGAAATGATGGAGGCTGCGATGACCATGCCGCCCGTCAATTCGCCTGATAGCGACAGATGTGCACCCCAGCCTAGAAGCGCTATCTGGGTGACCATGCGCGCCGCCTTGGAAACGCCCGAGAACATGATGTTGCGGTCCTGCGCCGCTACATGGGATTTCAGGGAACCGGCGGTTTCGCGACCCCACATCTTCACGGCTTCAGGGATCATGGCGAGCGCATTGATGATCTGCGAATTGCGCGACATGGAATCGAGGTGGAAATTGGCGCGGCTGAGATAACCCGAGGCTTCAGAGAATTGCCGTGCAGTGAAGCGCTGGTTCAGCCAGGCAATGCCGAAAAGCACCACACAGCAAACCATGATGATGATGCCGAGATGCGGGTGAACGAGATAGACCACCACAATGAAGAGCGGCATCAGCGGTGCGTCGAGAAAGGCGATCAGGGTTCCCGATGTCAGGAACGAACGCAGCTGCTGAAGGTCCTGTAATGTCTGATAATCCTTGCCGCTGCCGTGGAGCGAGGCGCGGGCGGCGGCGGAGAGGATCGGCGCCCCGAGTTGCACCTCGAGTTCGACGGCGGTGCGCATCAGGATGAAGCGGCGGATGGCATCCATGAAGGCCTGCAGCAGAACGGCGCCGAGAACGGCGACCGTCAGCATGACAAGGGTATCCATGGAGCGACTGGTCAGAACACGGTCGGAAATCTGGAACAGATAAAGCGGTATGGCGAGCAGCAGGATGTTGATGGCGACGGTGAACAACATCACCACCACCATGTTTCGTCTGACTGCAGCGATACCCTTGGCGAGGCTCGCGGCGAAATTGATCGGTTCGCTGCGCTTATGGAAGCCGCTATGACTTGCGCCGCCCCCGCCACCACCACCGCCACGATCCTCCGGATCCTTGCCATTGCCGCCGCCGCCGGTAACGGGCCTGCGCTCATTTTCGCGGATCGGCCCGTCATTATTGTCGATGGTCTTGACGAAAGGCAGATCGGGTGCAGTTTTCAATTCCGCGTTGTCTGTCTTTGCTGCCGGTTCCGGGGTTGGCTCGGGTTGCCGGCCCGGTCGGGTCTCGGGCTCCATCGGTGGAACATCCCGCATTTGCGGGGGCTGAATGCTTGCCTGAGAGGGCTGTGGCGTAGTTGCGGCAATGGGCGCGACGGCCTTTGGCGTTTCATCCACGCCGGTCAATTGGCGCAGGTTCTCGACGGCTTCATTGATGGCTGAAATACAGGCGTCCGTCAGTTTGCTATCTTCTGCCTCTTGATCCAGCGGCAAGTCGAGTGAGCGTCCATCGACAATGATTTTTCTTGAAATATGATCCATTTATATCGGTCCCCTCGATGATCTTGCGGTATCTGCGGTTCACCTGAAGGCCTTGCCGCCGGCAAGACCTATGCAGTGACCGCTTGCATGACGTCGGATGAATGGGCGTTCGACCACGACATGTCGTGGCCTGCATTGATGACGCTGTCGGATTCGTTTTCGATGGTTGCGGGGTCGTCGTGCAGAAAGGCGATGACCTCATTGGCGAGCTGGCTTGGATGGGCGGGCTGCGACATATCGTTTTCGATGATGCCGCCCTGTATCAGGATGGCATCGGAATAAACGCCGCCGGCGACATAGGTGGTGGGGCCAAAATTGTCGTAATCGATGATCTGCGCCAGATTGATCACCGCATTGCTGCCGGTATCGATATGAACGGTGGCGTTATCGTTGTTTTCCAGAACCTTGGACGCGGCCTGCGTCACGTCATCGGAATCGCCAAGCACACTCACCTGTTTGATGATGCTGACGTCATAAAGATTGCCGGTGATGAAAAGGACGTTCAATCCCTGATAGCCGGCAAAGTTGACATCATGGGCCAGCGCGTCCGGCATGTTCGGGTCACGCTCGTTGATCGCGTTCACCGTCTGATGCATATAGTCCGGCATGGTCTCGAAACGGTCGTTGCCGCCGACATTGTGGATGGTTGCGTCGTTCCAGAGCAGATTGTTGCCGGATTGAATGGTAGCGCCACCAGGCGCACCGGAATTGGCGCGTGCCCAGTCATTGTCGTAAAGCACGGCGATCTGGGTGATGACGTTCATGTCCAGCACATTGCCGCCCACGATGACAAGATCGTATTGCATGCCGATGCCGAGGAAGTTGGCGATGTTGAGGGCGGCATTCCCGCCCGTCAACAGGCTGACGCTCGCGCCCGACGTGGTGATCGTCATCGTGTCGTTGTCGCTGACGAACTGATACTGCTCGATCCAGTGGACGAAGGAGACATCGCCTTCCAATACGCTGACACGCCAGGCTGTCGGGAATACCGGCGGTTGACCCGTCTCATGGCTGTCCGCTGCGGTATTTTCCGCACCCGGAAAGACGCTTCGCTGGAAGCTGGCGATGTTGTAGGCGGCTGTCTCGGCCTGATCTTCGGAGCGGGTGAAGACGGACGAAATCTCGTCCCGGTCGCTATAAATATAGGATTGGGTGATGGCGTCGATCTGGTGGTAGTCACCCATGACCGCGGTCACAGAGGTCATGACGCCGGTGTTGACCAGCGTGGCGATGTTGGCGACGACATTGGCGCCTGCGGCCACATCAAGGCTGTTGCCGGCGGGGCTGTCCTCATGCAGCGGCACATCGCTTTTTTCCGGCTCTTCCGGTGGCTTGGCGATACCGCGATCGGGCATGTAGTCGTCAAGAACAGGCTTTTCGCTGGCTGCCACGCCATTGATGTAAAGGCCGTTGATATCGTGACTGGCCAGAACGAAATCCTGGTCGGCATCGGTGCCAAGCGAGGTGACGTCGTTTTCACGAGCGTGCTCGATGTAATCATGGGCGGATTTGGCGAGCGCCTGCAGGGCGTCGTAACTGTCGGTGCGCTGGAAACCGGAAAAAGGGGTAAAGACGGACGCCTCATTGTAGAACTCGACGGTGCGTTGGGTCACGAAACTCGTGTCGCGGGCCACATTGGGGCCATCCGTCATGTTCAGATAATCGTCATCCTGGAGTATGTTGACCTGTGAGACATGGGCAATAACCGAACCGGGGCCGGTGTGGATTACCAGCTCACGCTCGTTCTCGAAGGAAAGACGACCTGGAAAGCGGAAATTAGCGGCGGAAATATCGACAGGTATGGCATTTGCAAACTGCTGCATGTCGTATTCGACAGGGCGCACAAAATTCGGCCGGATATAGTCAAAATCATAATAGCCGGCGCGGTATTTGACGCCGGGATCGTAATCCTCGAGCGGAACGTCGTAGTTCTTGTCGAGAAGCTTTGCCGCTTCATCGTCCGGCAGACGGTCCGGATTGGAATGCGCCGGGCCTTCGCTATAGTTTGTTCTCAGGCGCGCTTCCTCGATCACCGTGTCGAACAGGCCGATGAAATGCGCGATCATGTCAGAAATTCTGTCGATAGGCATTTGAGGTCCCTCCCTGAACATCGCGGCAGGACCTTGGAGTGGCGGGCACGCATCTCAGAGGCGGTGCTTCATTTCGCCAAGCCCGGTCTTTTAACCGCGAACTGCACCGGCGGGTGCCGGTGCAGCTCTTTTCGTAGAGAGGTGATTATCAGGAGTGATCTTCACCGACATCCGACACATGCGAGTTACCGCCTGTGATCGTGACGTCAACGGCATTGGAGAGCATGTTGGCGCCCTGCACCAGTTCCAGATGGAAGCCGGAATTTGCAAGGATTGCCGATGCATCCGCAGTGCTGGTACCTGCTGCGTCGTCGCCGGCCTTGAGGTCCCATCCCTTGCCGTCCATGCCTTCGGCACCAAAGGCGTCGCCTGCATTGGCGCTCAGGTGGTTTTCAGCGCCACCGTTCTGCATCTGGACGTCATAGGCTGAATCCTGGTCCGCCAGGTGATTGGCCTGCACGAGGCTGAAGCCCGTGTCGTTGCCATCGCCGTTGAGCGAGGAGTTGAGGATGTTGTCGACGTCGAGGGTGAAGGAGAAGTCGTCACCCAGGTTGAAGGTGAGATCCCCGCCGGCGATGCCGAGGTTGCCGACATCCTTGACGCCTGCGATGTTGCCGAAGTCGTCATCCGACTTGTAGAAACTGTCGGCGGAATTAAAGCTGTCGGTCGTCGTTGATACTTTGGTGGAGGTGTCATTGTCGGAATAGGTGAAGGTCTTGTTGTCCGAATCCGAAACAGTCTTCACATTGGTATCATTGTCGCTATACGACTTGCTTTCGTAGCTCCAGTCGTAGTCGGTCTTGATGTCCGTATTGGTTTCGGTGCTCGTCTTGGTCGTGGTGTCGTTGTCGCTGTACGACTTGCTGTCATAGCTCCAGTCATAATCGTTGTCGCGATTGTCACCATTGCCAACCGCAACGTCCACCTTGGCGTCGATATCGACATCCGTGTTGGTGCTGTTGTCGCTGTTGTCGTTGTTGCGGTTTTCGCCGTTTGCGGTGCCGACATTACTGTCTTCAACCTTGGCGTCATTGGTCGAGGTGTTGGCAAAACCCTCGGAAAGCGCGCCGATCTTGGTGATGTCGTCGCCAGCAGGCTGTGGATTGTAACCCATTTCGATTTCCTCCGAAAAAGCTCGGAGCAGCTTTCGAAATCCCTCTCATCTAAAACGGGATTTTTATCGCGCTTGCCCCGGGTTGCACATGGATTGATGTTTTGCAGATGCACTCGGTACGCATCATCTGCGGCTCGGTATCGGCCCGCGACCGGGCTCTCGTTGTTCAGCCCTTGTGCACCACTCGGTAAACAGGCGCACAAATCCGTTCCTCGCTCCAACGGGGAGCGCGGTGGCTTCGTCTTTTTTTGCTTGCATGTTTCTTGAAAAGGGACCGGCGTTTTTAAACACACGTCAAAGCCGGCAATGTCTTTTCATCGGTCGCCGTTGAGCGACGGTCAGACTGTGCCGCAGAAAAATTACGCTTCCTAGATATCAATTCGGGCTAAACACATCGGCGCTTACGCCAAATATATATGGCGCTTGGGCGGCGACGGGGGCTGTTCACCCTGGTCGGACGCAAAAAAGGCCCGCTTCTGCTGGGCAGGACGACTGTTTTTCAAAAGATGGTTTATTCCGCCCCGAAGCGCCCTTATCCCGAAAAGAAACAGCTTCGACGTTGCTCGTCGATGAGCTATGTAAAGGGAAAACAACCAGAAGTTATATTTTGCCGGATTGCAAAACCGCAGCGAAAGCTTTTCCGACGGGCTTGTTTTTGCAGCGGCTCCAGAATGAATGATTCTATCCGGCCGTAACCTATTTTGTATGTCAATTGTAAAAAATAACCCGTTTGGGCCATTTATTTACACAGCTTTTCGTATTAGCTTACGTTAATTAACGGGTGATTAATGATAGTTGACATGGCCTGAAGCGGGAAGCGCCCCTAAGTATCCGGGGGGATTCCCGATGAACTGCTTAGCCAAAAGAATGTAATGCGTAAGCGCTTTAGGGAGGCGTCAATGTTCATGGGAACGTCAGATTATGCAGCAAAACAAAAAAATGCCGTTGCTCCTATAAATGGAACTTTATTGATTATAGCGGACCCGGATCTGTTTTCCGAGTGCCTCATGGAGGCGCTGGGCAAAAAGTTCCCCACGTTTGCGGTGGTCAGCATAAAGTCATCTGCGGAGATCGACGATGATTACGGTAACAGTGTCCGTCTGGTCTTGCCTTACCGGATGTCGGGTGAGCGGCTTCACACCGTTCTCTCGGAAGTTCGGGAAAAGCATCCCGATGCGCCGATCGCACTTGTCGTCGAAACCATCGATAAATTCGAAGAACCGCTGAAGCGCCTGGTGGGAATGCGTATCATCGATGGCGTGCTGCCGCTCAATCTGCGGCTCGATGTCTTCATGGCCGCCGTTGATCTGCTTATGAAGGGGGGAGAGCATTTTCCCGCAGCCCTTCTCGGCAAACTCACGCCTTATTCGCCGTCCGTCAGCGGCAAAAGCGTTCAAAACAACGCCGTGATCGCCAACCGTGCCGATGCCCTTGCTGCAAGCAGGAGCGAGGTGGCGGCGCTGACGACACGCGAAGTACAGATCCTCGACCTTTTGTGCAAGGGCACGCAGAACAAGATCATCGCTGATCGGCTGCATCTGTCCGAGAACACGGTCAAGGTTCACGTTCGCAACATCTATAAGAAAATGAACGTGCGCAACCGCACGGAGGCGGCATCGCGTTTCTTCCACAAGGATGAAGACGCGACCTTCTCCGGCTGGACGAACTGAGCGTCAGGCCGGCCTCGGCCGACCGGACGCCAGTTGGTTCCAAGATTTCTGCCTGAGGCTCAGGGCCTCAGGAAGCAGCGGGATTTCTGTCCGAATCCGCTCGGTGAGCAGATATAGGGAGAAGAACCGGAATAGGCGTGCCGTGACACGGCGGGCGTATCCGAATCATCGGCAACAAGCGTAACGGCGGCATTGCCCGTTTTTTGATAACCGTAGGACGCCTTCGCCGGAGCGACGCGGCTCTTGATCGTGGTGGCATCGGAAGATGCGGTCTTGATGAGAACGGCGTCTTCGACAACGGAGCATGAAGCCGTCGCGAAGGTGGAAGTTACAAGTGCTGCGGCAACAAGCGCGAAGCGACAATGGCGGGCCGCTTTGCCGCTATGGGAATAAGGCATTTCATTCGTCATGTGTGTCCCCTGAAATCGACTGTCTGTCGCATCTCGCCGGGCGGTTTTGTACCCGGTGGACCGAGCCTTACAAAACCAGGATAACCCCGACTGGTTGAGCGAAGCTTGCGCTAATGCTCAATAAGAAAGGCATAATGGAGGCGTAGTTAAAAAGTATTAAATACGGGGGTTATTTTGAGTAATTTTGGGTAATCAATTGTAATATTTCGACAAAATGAAGTTGACCTGTTTTTTGTCGCGCCTATCATGAAAGTTGAAGTTTATCGAATCGAAATATTAAAACCTCCAGAAGAAGTAAAAACCGGAGGATGATATTCAAGATACCGCGCAATCGGGAGTTTGATCCAGTTTAGTTGAATCAGCCGCGCTGATTCCTCATGGGGAGGTTTGTGTAATGCGTAATTTCGTTCCCAACGATCAAGACAACGGTGCCACCATCTACTCTGAATGGAGGCCCGGGCAACGGGTTCTCGTGAATGGTGGCGCCGGTTTCCTCGGTTCCCATCTCTGTGAGCGCCTGCTGAGTTGCGGTCACGAGGTGATCTGTCTCGACAATCTGTCGACCGGTCGTACCGCGAATGTGGAGCATTTACGGGATAACAAGCGGTTTCTGCTGGTCGAGCACGATGTGCGTAAGCCCTATGACATCGATGTCTCGTTGATCTTCAACTTTGCCTCGCCGGCGTCGCCGCCCGACTATCAGCGCGATCCCGTCGGCACGCTTCTCACCAATGTGCTCGGCGCGGTCAACGTGCTGGAGGTGGCGCGCAGATGCGGTGCAACCGTAGTGCAGTCTTCGACATCGGAAGTTTACGGCGATCCCCATGTCAATCCGCAGCCGGAAACCTATTTCGGCAATGTAAATACAATCGGGCCGCGAGCTTGTTACGATGAGGGCAAACGCAGCGCCGAAACCCTGTTTTTTGATTATCACCGTTGCTACGACGTCGATATCAAGGTGGGGCGTATCTTCAACACCTATGGGCCGCGCATGCGTCCCGATGACGGACGCGTGGTTTCGAACTTCATCGTCCAGGCGCTGAAGGGCGACGACATCACCATTTATGGCGATGGCAGCCAGACCCGCTCCTTCTGCTATGTCGATGACCTGATCGACGGTTTCCTGCGCTTCTCGGCCAAACCGAAGGATTGCACCGGACCGATCAATCTCGGCAATCCCGCAGAAATTCCGGTGCGGCAGCTGGCCGATATCGTCATTCGCATGACGGGCTCGCGGTCGCGCATCATCCATCTGCCCGCCGCGATCGACGATCCGCAGCAGCGTCGCCCCGATATTTCCCGGGCAAACGAGCTGCTGAGATGGCAGCCGCGTGTACCGCTCGAAATTGGCCTGGAAAAAACCATCGTCTATTTCGACGCGCTGCTCGCCGGCAGGAAAGTGGCGGAGGCCGTATGAGATGCCCCGTACAATCCTCGTCACTGGCGGGGCAGGATTCATAGGCAGCCACATCTGCAAGGCGCTGGCACGATCCGGCTTCAAGCCCATCGCATACGATAATCTCTCGACCGGTCATGCGGATTCCGTTCGCTGGGGGCCGTTCATTAAGGGTGACATTCTCGATGGCGCCCTGTTGAAAGCCACGCTGCGCGAATTTTCGCCGGCCTTCGTCATCCATTGTGCGGCCAACGCTTATGTCGGTGAATCCGTCGAGGATCCGCGCAAATATTATCGCAACAATGTCGGCGGCAGCCTGTCGCTGCTGGATGCCTGTCTCGACCAGAATATTGGCGGGCTGGTGTTTTCTTCCAGCTGCGCCACCTATGGCGTGCCGCAGCAATTGCCGATCCGTGAGGAAACGGCACAGATGCCGGTCAATCCTTACGGGCGCACCAAGCTGATCTTCGAAATGGCGCTGGAGGATTATGCCGCCGCCTATGGTCTGCGTTTTGTGGCGCTGCGTTATTTCAATGCGGCGGGCGCTGATCCGGACGGCGAGCTTTACGAACGCCATGAACCGGAGACCCATCTGATCCCCCGGGCGCTGATGGCCGCCGCTGCAAGGCTGCCGCAACTCGATGTCTTCGGCGCGGATTATGACACCAGCGACGGCACCTGCATTCGCGACTATATCCATGTCAGTGATCTCGCCGATGCCCATCTGGCCGCCGTCAACTACCTTTCGGATGGCGGCGAGACGCTGCGTGTCAATCTCGGCTCGGGTCACGGTACGTCAGTCGGCGATATCATCCGGGCGATCCACCGGGTGACCGGACAGGAAGTGCCAGTGCATTTCGGCGCAAGACGTGCCGGCGATCCGCCCGCGCTCTTTGCTGACATCAGACGTGCGGAAGAGACGCTGGGCTTTATTCCGAAGCGTTCGGATATCGACACCATCATCCGCACGGCCGGTCCCGGCTTTGGACTGGAGGTGCGGTCATGAAGACGCACTCGACGCCATCAGTGCCATCGGCCCGGGCAATTGCTGCGACCGGCGATCTGCGGATGCAGCCGGTTTTCCGCGGCTGGAACCGCATGGCCTATCGTCTCGGCATCGGCGGCTGGCTGGTGACCCTCGCCTGGTTCTGGATCTGGTGGCTCGACCGCGATCGCATCATCGACTGGCCATATTACACGGTCGTCACGATAACGCTCGCCTGGATCACGCTTCTGCCGTCCTATTTCATCTTCATCTTCTTGAATGCGAAGGTTGTCGATCCGCAGTCGCCACTGCCGCGGGGCAGGGTGGCGATGGTCGTCACCAAGGCGCCGTCGGAACCCTTTGCCGTGGTAGAAAAGACCCTGCTGGCCATGCTGGAGCAGAAGGGGCTGGAATTCGACGTCTGGCTGGCCGATGAGGCTCCGGATGCACACACACTGAAATGGTGTGGAGCGCACGGCGTTTTCGTCTCCACCCGGCAGGGCGTCGCCGACTATCATCGCAAGACCTGGCCGCGTCGCACCCGCTGCAAGGAGGGTAATCTCGCCTATTTCTACGATCACTATGGTTACGAGCGTTATGATTTCGTCGCCCAGTTCGACGCGGATCATGTGCCTGAACCGGATTATCTGCGCGAGATCATGCGTCCCTTTGCCGATCCGGCTGTGGGGTATGTCTCGGCCCCGAGCATCTGCGATGCCAATGCCGATCAGAGCTGGGCCGCGCGTGGCAGGCTATATGCCGAGGCAAGCCTGCATGGCGCACTGCAGCTGGGCTACAACAATGGCTGGGCGCCCCTTTGCATCGGTTCGCATTATGCCGTGCGCACGAAGGCTCTGCGGGAGGTTGGCGGCCTTGGGCCGGAGCTTGCCGAAGATCATTCCACCACGCTTCTGATGAATGCCGGTGGCTGGCGCGGCATCCATGCCGTGAACGCCATCGCCCATGGCGACGGGCCGGTGACTTTTGCCGACCTCATCGTGCAGGAATTCCAGTGGTCGCGCAGTCTGATGACTATTCTGCTGCAATATTCGCGGCATTACGTGCCGAAGCTGCCCCCGCGGCTGAAGTTCCAGTTCCTGTTTTCGCAGCTCTGGTATCCGTTGTTCTCCGGCTTCATGGCACTGATGTTCGTGCTTCCGGCGGTTGCGCTGGTACAAGGCCATGTACTGGTCAACGCATCCTATCCGGCGTTCCTCACGCATTTCCTGCCGGTTTCGCTGATCATGATCGTGTTTGCCTTTTTCTGGCGGGCCACGGGCGCATTCCGTCCGCACAATGCGAAGCTTTTCAGCTGGGAAGCCATGGTGTTCCTGTTCCTGCGCTGGCCCTGGTCGCTGATGGGTGTGCTGGCGGCGATACGGGAAACGGTCCGTGGCGATTTCGTCGATTTCCGCATTACGCCCAAGGGCACGCAGGCAAAACCGCCGCTGCCGTTGCGGGTTGTCGCACCTTACATGGTGCTCGCAGCGCTCAGCCTTCTTTCCATGGTTCTGGCGCCACGGGAAAACGGGGCGGAGGGTTTCTTCATCTTCGCCGCCATCAATGTGGCGATCTATGCGGGTCTGTCGGTGTTTCTGCTCATACGCCATGCAATGGAAAACGGTTTGCCGAAGCTGCCGGCCCTGCGCGGTGGAGCAAGCGCTGCTGCCTGTTCCCTGCTGCTGGTGGCCGGAAGTGCCGCTGAACTCAGCTCCCATGCGATCGGGGGGCTGGAAGCCCTGTCGCACGGGCAACCCTATGTCAGTTTTACCGAAACGCGGTTCACGGTCGCCGGTGCGGGTGTGGAAGGCGCAAGGTCGGTACGCCTGAAACTGCGCATCGCCCTTCCGGTATTGCGTGGACCGCAGGACATGCAGGCGGAGCCTGTCGTTGTACCGCCGCCAGCGGTGGCAACTGGAGAAATATTGCTGGCCGACAATAGGGTCGGGCAATGAAGGAGGAGGCTGTGATGAGAACAACAATAAGCAAATGCGGATTCTCCGCTTTCGTACTGTGTCTTGCAATGGTTGCGCCAAGCGCCGTCCATGCTGCAGGCGGCACGAAGACGCCGAAACCGCTCAGAACCAGTGAAGTCGTGGAGATGTACTTCGACAAGACCTGGAAATGGGATACGGGCGGCGGACGCTTCATCGCCGACGGCCGTAAATTCATCGCCGCAACGGAAGAAAAAGGCAAGAAGTCCGTCGGTGAAGGCCGCTGGACCGTCGATGCCAACGGCACACTGTGCATGCGCGCCACCTGGAAAGCCGAGGCGGGAAGCGGCAAGGCCGATACCTGCTTCGACCATGGCCGCATCGGCAAGGTGCTCTACCAGCGTAAGCAGGGTGGGCAATGGTACGTGTTCAGGCACAACCCGCCACGCCCTGGCGATGAATTCCTCAAGCTCGTCCGCAAGGACGATGTAACGCCGCAGATCGCCGCCTACGACAAGGCGATGACGGCAACAAGGTAAGGAGTAAGGTGTCATGCAGATAACAAGAAGAACACTTCTGTTCGCAAGTGGTGCCGCCGCAGCCTTTACCGCCGGCATGTACCCGGTGCTCAAGCTCGACGCACAGGGGGTCGCCCCCATGAACTCGACGGGCATGAAAACACTTGCCGACAAACGTCCGACATTGCATGCGGATGGCATTCGTTTCGGCGCTTACGATCCGCACGGCGATTTCACCGGACAGACCGGGGTGGCGACGGAACATCTGTTCCTGCCCTGGGAAGACGTGGATCTCGACAGCCTGGCGCTTGCGGACGCCTATGCCCTGGAGCGCAAGCGCAACGTGCTGATCACCGTCGAGCCATGGTCCTGGGACGTCAATTGGCGGCTTTCGTCCGACGAGTTGCGCCGCAAGGTGCTGAGCGGCGATTACGACAAGAACATGCAGGCGATCGTCGCACGCATGTCGGCGATGAAGAGCCCGCTGATCCTGCGCTGGGGACAGGAAATGGAAGACACGTCCGGCCGCTTCTCGTGGTCGGGCTGGAACCCGCGTGATTACATCACGGCCTATAAACGCATGGTGGACATGACCCGCAAGGCGGTTCCCGGCGTCAAGGTGATGTGGTCACCCAAAGGTCTTGATGGCCTGCGGGCTTACTACCCCGGCGACAACTATGCGGATCTTGTCGGCCTCTCGGTTTTCGGTCTCGAGGATTATGACAAGATCGAATATGGCGGGCCGAAGACTTTCACGGATCTGCTGCGCAAGGGCTATGGACTTGTCGAAACCTTCAACAGGCCGGTCTGGGTTGCCGAACTGGGCTATGAAGGCGGCGATTCCTATGTTCGTCCGTGGATGAACGACGTGACGTTGAAACAGGCGGATTTTCCGAAGCTGGAAGAGGTCGTCTATTTCAACGACAAGGATGTGCATCCCTGGCCGCACAATCTCGGCAAACCGGACTGGCGCGTCGTGCGCCCGGCCAAGGTTTGACTGATCTCTGAAACCGGCGAGCGGCCGATGCCGCTCGCCCGGTGGGCGAGGTCTATTGCCCTTCTGCCAGCACCGCCTCCGCCTCATAGATGGCGCAGACGATGTGATAAAACGTGCTTGCCGGTGCCGGCTCGTCGAGCATCGGCCTGTCGGCTGGCCATTTGTCGAACCATAGGCCCTTGACCGGTGTGTCGAGGAAAGGTTGCAGCGCGCCGATGGCGCGCAGGCCCGAGGTGAGGTAGCGCTGCCGTTCCTCTCCGCTCGTGACGCTCGCAAGCCGCACAGCAGCCTTCAGCCACTCCGTCTGCGGCCACAGCCGCGCCAGCCCGTCATGCACCGAAAAATCATCGTAAAGGCTCATGATCGCCACCTTGCGGCGCGGGCAGATGCCGTGTTCTTCTCCGATTTCGAACAGGCGCCTGGCCTTCCTGATCGCTTCATCATTGCCGCGCAGGCTGCCCCAGCGTACCAGAAGCCAGGCCCATTCGAACTGGTGGCCCGGCTCCATGATGCGGCCCTTCTCGCCCTCATGGGGTGTCCAGTCATGGGCGAAGAACTCGCGCAACCCACCATTGTTGCCATCGATGAAGCGAGTGAGGGCAAGGCCGGCAATCTCATCGGCCAGTGCCGACCAGGGGCCTTGCGGGTCCTGCGCTTCCCAGGCCAGCATCGCCTCGAAAAGATGCATGTGGGGATTGGAACAGAGCGGGGTGCGCGGCGGGTTCTCTTCCTCGAAGCCGGCGACGGGATGTCTGTAGTCGCGCTCGAGAATGGCGAGGATATCAAGCGCCCTGATGCGCATCTCGTCCTTGCGTTCGGGAAGGCTCGCGGCCGCCTGCGCTGCGGCGAAAAGCGCAAAAGCCTGATTATAGAGATCGAAGGAGGGATCGATCAGCCGACCGGTCTGGTCGGCGAGGTTGCCGTAAAGGCCGTTTTCAAGCCGATAGACCTTCTCGAACCAGGAGAGGCCATGCGAGAGCGCGTCTTTCCACGGTCCCTGCCAGCCATGCTGGCCGGCGGCGGCGAAACAATAGGCCTGGCGCGGCTGCACGCGGGCGCGGCGATCATCGGAAAAAATCGGCTTCGCATCCTGGCTGAGACGCTCGTAAAAACCGCCCTCCGGACGCGCTGAACCCGCCTCCCACCACAAGGGCAGGGCGTCTTCATCAAGCCATTTCCGTAATGTTCCGATCTCTTCGGCAAGCGTCTGCGAAATGCTCGGAAATTGCACTGTCATACGATAACTCTCTGTTTTTACAGTTGAATTAAAAAATTGACCAATAAAAATACGTAATAATAGACGCAAGTAGACCATGGGACATATTGCGCCGCAACCGTAAAATTATCGGCCTGACAGGACGCCAACCCCTCACAGCGTCATTGGTTCCCCGCTCGTTGGTGCAGATACGGGCCGCAACAGCGATTCGCGATTCATGAAGTGTAATAAATTACAACGAAAATTAGATATTGCTTATTCGTAGTCCTCACGTATTTCGTAGCAATGGTCTGGTCATTAGTGATTCGGTTTCCTTTTAACCTGGGCGGTGTTAGGGAAATAGAGGGGCGCAAGGCAGTGAGATTTTCTGCCTATACTTCATTGCTGTTCTCCGTTGCGGTTCTTTCGGCCTGCAATACTCCCGCGGGCGTTCGGTCGTTCGGGGGCGCGCAGATGGCATCACCTTCCGAAGCGCTGATTTTCCCGCCACCCGGTGGTCCCGAAATCGTCGCCGTGGTCAATCGCACCTATTCCAACGCCGTGGCACAGCAGGTCATCTTGCGCTCCGAGGCCACCACCCCCGGGCAGAATTATCTGAAGGCGGAGTTCTTCGGCCCCCAGCAGGCGGGCGATACCGATCGTGACGCTTTGACTTTCAGGGGTTTCAGGGCATCCTCCGTCGCCCGGGAAATCCGCACCGAGTTTCCGGGTGAAGCCATCGCCATGTCGGCAAATTACCTGCAGAATGGTTATGGCGCCTTTTCATACGCAGCTGGCAAGGGTCACGGCGACGATATGTGCCTTTATGGCTGGCAGGACATACGTTCGCCCGAAAGCATGCGGCAGGATTATCGCAATCTCGGACGCATCAAGGTGCGGCTGCGGCTTTGCCAGTCAGGCGCAAGTGTCGAGCGGCTGCTGGCGGTCATGTATAATTACACGATCACCGGCACCTATGCGTCGCCAAGCTGGAACCCCTATGGCACGCCGCGGGCGGTGGATCAGAATCTCGGCCGGCCTGGCAGCCCGGTCTATCCCATGAAGACGGACGATGTGCCGATGCGGCCGGGCGGTGAGGTCACGGCCAGTGTGCCGCCCCGGCCAGCTCGTCGTGCGACGGTCGCCGCGCCCACGCAGCCGGAACCACAGCCGCTGCCGCCCGTTGCGGCTGTCAGTATTCCCTCGCCCACATCGGCGGGTGCGCCATCACTGCCAGCGCGACCTTCGGTGGGAGCCAGGCAGGTGGATAGCCGTTCGGTGGAAAGCGGCCCGCAGCCATCGCAGGTTCCGCAGGTGTCCATTCCCTCGCCAGCTTGTCTGGCCGGTTCGGGAGCGGCACCGGGATGCAGGTGATCGGCGGAACCAGCGGGAAAGGCGGCGCCGAGACGCATATCATGAAATTTCCGAGCCGAAATTCCGGACGAGGAAGAGAACGGAAAGTTTCTGGATGAACAAGGCCATCACAGTCATTGTCTGGTTGCTTGTGTCGCTTTGCGTTCTGGCCATCGTCACGATGCCGGTCAGCCTGCAAACGCATCTTGTGGCGACCGCGATCTCCCTCATCCTGCTGGCGACGATCAAGAGCTTCAACGGGCAGGGCGCCTGGCGGCTGGTGGCGCTGGGTTTCGGCACGGCCATCGTTCTGCGTTATGTCTACTGGCGCACAACGAGCACGCTACCGCCCGTCAACCAGCTTGAGAACTTCATTCCCGGCTTTCTGCTCTACCTGGCGGAAATGTACAGCGTTGTGATGCTGGGCCTCAGCCTTGTCATCGTGTCCATGCCGCTGCCGTCGCGCAAGACGCGGCCCGGTTCGCCCGACTATCGGCCGACGGTCGACGTCTTTGTGCCGAGCTATAATGAAGACGCGGAACTTCTTGCCAATACGCTGGCGGCGGCCAAGAACATGGATTATCCGGCCGACCGTTTCACCGTCTGGCTGCTGGACGATGGCGGCTCGGTGCAGAAGCGCAATGCCGCCAATATCGTCGAGGCGCAGGCGGCGCAGCGCCGCCACGAGGAGCTGAAGAAGCTCTGTGAAGATCTCGACGTGCGTTACCTGACACGCGAGCGCAACGTCCACGCCAAGGCAGGCAACCTCAATAACGGTCTCGCCCACTCGACCGGCGAACTCGTGACTGTGTTCGACGCCGATCACGCGCCTGCCCGTGACTTCCTTCTGGAAACGGTCGGCTATTTCGACGAAGACCCCCGGCTCTTCCTGGTGCAGACGCCGCATTTCTTCGTCAATCCAGACCCTATCGAGCGCAACCTGCGCACCTTCGAGACGATGCCGAGCGAAAACGAGATGTTTTACGGCATTATCCAGCGCGGTCTCGACAAATGGAACGGTGCCTTCTTCTGTGGTTCGGCTGCCGTGCTGCGGCGGGAGGCGCTTCAGGATAGCGATGGTTTCAGCGGTGTCAGCATCACCGAAGATTGCGAAACGGCACTGGCGCTGCATTCGCGCGGCTGGAACAGTGTCTATGTCGACAAGCCGCTGATCGCCGGTCTGCAACCGGCTACCTTCGCAAGCTTCATCGGCCAGCGCAGCCGCTGGGCGCAGGGCATGATGCAGATCCTGATTTTCCGCCAGCCGTTGTTCAAGCGTGGTCTCTCGTTTACGCAGCGTCTGTGCTACATGTCGTCGACGCTGTTCTGGCTGTTCCCATTCCCGCGGACGATCTTCCTGTTCGCGCCACTGTTCTATCTGTTCTTCGATCTGCAGATTTTCGTGGCTTCGGGCGGTGAGTTCCTTGCCTACACGGCAGCCTATATGCTCGTGAATCTGATGATGCAGAACTATCTCTACGGCAGTTTCCGATGGCCGTGGATTTCGGAACTTTACGAATATGTGCAGACCGTTCACTTGCTGCCCGCTGTGGTTTCGGTGATCTTCAATCCCGGCAAGCCCACCTTCAAGGTGACGGCGAAGGATGAATCCATCGCCGAGGCGCGGCTTTCGGAAATCAGCCGGCCGTTCTTCGTCATTTTCGCGCTGCTGTTGGTGGCTATGGCCTTTGCTGTATGGCGCATCTACAGCGAACCCTACAAGGCGGATGTCACGCTCGTGGTCGGCGGCTGGAACCTGCTCAACCTCATCTTCGCGGGCTGCGCGCTCGGTGTCGTCTCGGAGCGCGGCGACAAGTCCGCATCGCGGCGCATCACGGTCAAGCGGCGCTGCGAGGTTCAGCTTGGGGGCAGCGATACCTGGGTTCCGGCTTCCATCGACAATGTGTCGGTGCACGGCCTGCTGATCAATATTTTCGACAGTGCCACAAACATCGAAAAAGGCGCGACGGCCATCGTGAAGGTCAAGCCGCATAGCGAGGGCGTGCCTGAAACGATGCCTTTGAATGTGGTGCGAACGGTAAGGGGCGAAGGTTTCGTCTCCATCGGCTGCACCTTCTCGCCGCAGCGCGCCGTCGATCACCGTCTGATCGCCGACCTGATCTTTGCCAATTCCGAACAATGGAGCGAATTTCAGCGCGTGCGCCGCAAGAACCCCGGGCTCATCCGCGGCACGGCGATATTCCTCGCGATCGCGCTCTTTCAGACGCAGCGGGGCCTTTATTATCTCGTCCGCGCGCGTCGGCCCGCTCCGAAAAGCGCCAAGCCTGTCGGAGCCGTGAAATGATCGGCCGCAAACCCATAAGGGGTTCTCTGACAGTATTGATATGCGCGGTTGCCACGGGTGCGATGGCGCAGTCCTCGCCCTTCGATATGACGCCCGAAAGGCCGGCGCAGACGTCACCCGCACCGGTGCCGCCCGCCATTCCGCCTGTCGCGCCGCCGCCGCAACCGCCTCTACAGGTGCCCACTCCGACGCCGGGCCAGCCCTCGGCTCCGCCGCCCTTTGCGGTCCAGCCCGCGCCGCAACGCCCGGCCGCTGCGCCATTGCCGCCCGCTTTGGTTCCTCCGCGGCAGGAAGGTGCAAGACCGGTTCAAGCTCCGGCCTCGTCGCTTAATGCGGACAGCCGGCGCCGGTATATCCTGCCCTATGAAAAGCTCAGCCTTTCCGGTGAGATTGATCGCCGGCAATGGAGCATCTACCTGACGCCGGAGCAGGCGAATGCCGCCGTTTCACTCAATATCGGCTATCAGAATGCAATCGTGGTCGCGCCGGAAAGCTCGAATTTTCAGGTGAGCCTGAACAATGTCGCGCTGGATGCGGCGCGGATCGAAGCACCTGACAGCGAAGGCAATGTCGCCCTGAAGATACCGCCCGGCGTCTTGCAGGTCGGCTCAAATGTCGTGACGCTCGGTGTGCAGCAACGCCACAGAACCGATTGCACGATCCAGTCCACCTACGATCTGTGGACCGATGTGAACCCTGCGAACACCTATATCGGCTTTAATTCGGATGTCGCCGGCAGCTTTGCCAATATCGACGACATTCAGGCCACCGGGCCTGATGGCAAGGCGATGACGTCGATCGAGATCGTTGCGCCGGCGCTCGGCAATCCGGCATTTGCGGATTCTCTCCTGCGTCTTTCACAGGCGCTGGCGCTCAGAACCCAGATGCCGAACCAGACGATCCGTTTCGTGACCGCCCCTTCCACCGAGCGCGAGGCGGGCACGCTGACGGTTTTCGTCGGCACGGCTCGCGAGATTGCCGGTGTGGCTGGAGCGCTGCCGCCCGAGGCATCGGCGGGAGCCTTTGCTGGTTTTGGCAACGCCGGCCCCGGCAATTCCTCGCCGCTTTTTGTCACCGGCCCCACCCCGCAGGCGGTGCAGGCGGCAATCGAGACGCTGTTTTCCTCGATATCGCGCACGCCCGGCGCCCAGAGAACGACGTTTTCGACCCGCAGCTGGCATGCGCCGGATGTGCCGCTTGTCATGTCGGACCGCCGTATCGCGCTTTCCGAACTTGGTCTGCAAAGCACCGAATTTAGCGGTCGGCGTTTCCGCACTGAATTTTATGTCGGCATGCCCGCCGATTTTTACGCGTCTGCCTATGGCGAGGCTTCTCTTCTGCTTGATGCAGCCTATTCTTCGCAGGTCTTGCCCGGCAGCCATGTCGATATCTACGTCAATGATCAGATCGCCTCGACCGTGCCGATATCCAACAATGGCGGCGGCATTTTCCGGCACCTGCCGATCAAAGTGACGATGCGTCATTTCAAGCCAGGGCCGAACAAGGTGACCCTCGAGGCGGTGCTGATGACGGCGCAGGATCAGGCCTGTGCCCCCGGCGCATCCGCCAGCGCGACCCCGCGTTTTGCCCTGTTCGACACCTCGGAAATTCATATTCCTAATTATGCTCAGATCGGCCGCAAGCCGGATCTCGCTGCGATGGCGGGTGCCGGTCAGCCTTACCGGACCGGCGGGCCGGTTGCCTTGTCGCTCGACCGTTTCGACACCGACACCATGTCTGCGGCAGCCACTTTGATCAGCCGGCTTGCCAGCGTGGCGGGACATCCGATTGATATCGAGACCGTTGCCTCGCCGTTGGTGATCGGTGATCGCGATGCGCTCTTTGTCGGCACGATCTCGCAATTTCCGCAGGCGCTGATCAGCCAATTCAATCTCGTTCCGTCCAGCCAGATATCCTGGAAAATGGGAACCGGCGTGCAGGTCCCAGCCCAAAACAGCGACACGCTGTTCAACGACTGGCGGGAGCGGGTGGATGGCGGCATCTGGGAGGGCCAGGTCTCCTCCTTCGAGGAGTGGATGAAGCGGAATTTCGATCTGAGCTCGGATACGCTGCGCTTCCTGCCGGCGGCTGAACAGCCCTATGCGCCACCCGGCAATGTCTCCTTCATGCTGGCCCAGGGCCTCAGCCCCTCCGGCGAGGGGGTATGGACGCTTGCCACCGCGCCGACTTCGGCGGAACTTCTAGATGGCATGCAGGCTATGACGCGGGAAAACCGCTGGCGCGACGTCACCGGGCGTGTCGCCGCTTACGATGCCGCAGCCGAAAAGATCGAAACGGTGGAAGTGGAACGGCCTAATCTTTATGCCACCCGGGCATTTTCACTCTCGAACTGGAGGCTGATCGCCGCCAACTGGCTGTCTTCCAACGTTCTTTCCTATTCGCTGGCATTCATTGGTTTTGTGTCGCTGCTCGGTTTTGCCACCTTCGTAATGCTGCGCATGATGGGGCGGCATCGATGAAGAGCGGGATTTCGAAAATTGCCGGTATTGTCTGCCTGTCGGCCATGATGCTGTTTGCCGGCCTCTCCCTCAGCCGCGCGGCTTCGATCCCGCCGGACGCATGGGCTGCCTATAAGGGCGCGTTTCTCGATCCCGGTGGCCGGATCATCGATACCGGCAACAGCAATATCAGCCACAGCGAAGGGCAGGGCTATGGCATGTGGCTCGCCGTGCTTGCCGACAACCTGTCCGACTTCGAGCTGATCTGGAGCTTCACCCGCACCGAATTGCTGGTGCGCGATGACGGGCTTTCCGCCTGGAAATGGGATCCGCGCACCAGACCGCATGTCACCGACATCAATAATGCGACGGATGGCGACATCCTGATCGCCTATGCGCTGGCGCTGGCGGCCGGGCAGTGGAACCGGCAGGATTATGCCGAAGCATCGGCGGCCATCGCCTCCGTCATCCTCAAAAAGACCGTGGTGCAGCGTGGCGGGCGCACGCTGCTTCTGCCGGCCGCCAGCGGTTTTGGCGAGGGCGATCGGGCCGATGGGCCGGTGGTCAATCCGTCCTATCTGATTTTCGAAGCCTTTCCGGTGCTCAATCTCGTCGCGCCGTCGCCGCTCTGGAAAGCGGTGGCAGATGATGGGGTGGCGCAGATCGGCGCCTTCGCGTTTAGTGACAGAAAACTGCCCGCCGACTGGGTATCGGTGAAGACGAAGCCCCAGCCGGCATCGGGATTTCCGCCGGAATTCGGATATAATGCGGTGCGCATACCGCTTTATCTTGCAAGGGCGAATATGGGCGCGCCCGAGCTGCTTTCCCGGCTGAAAGACGGCATGACGCTGGAAAGCGGTGCTGCCGGCACCTTCGATCTGAAGAGCGGCGCGGTGAAGGACGTGCTGTCCGATGCCGGTTATCGCATCATACCGGCGCTTGCCGCCTGCATCGCCGGTGGTCCGGCCGTTTCCGCCGAACTTAAAAATTTCCAGCCAACGCTTTATTATCCTTCCACATTGCATCTTCTGGCATTGTCGTTTCTGGCAAGGAATAACGGGGAATGCCGATGAACAAGCCACTATCGACTTCGGCTCTCATCCTGCTTCTGATTGCGCTTGCTACCTTCCACTGGCGTGACAGCATTCTCGGTCGTGTGTCGGACGTGCACACATCGGCGGTCGGCGACAACCGGGCGGCGCTACGCATTTCACCGGCGGCCAATCCGGCGCAGATCAGCGCTTTCGTCAAAAATCGCGAGATGGCGCAGGCAACGACGCCCGTCACGACACCGCCGGTCACCGTTCCGGCAAGCGATCCGCTACCGATGATGCAGGCTGGCGGGCAGGCGCCGCAAATGCAGACGGCACAGGCCCCGCGAACGCCGCAGCCCGCCTCGGCCGATATGCCCGAAGTCGATCTCAGCGCGCTGCGCTATTTTGCAGCCCGTGGGGATACCCAGCGGCTTCAGGCCGAAATCGCGCGTCTTCGCACGCTTTATCCCAACTGGACGCCGCCGGCCGATCCTCTCGCCATTCCCGAAAACGGCGATCCCAAGCTCGACGCCATGTGGCAGCTTTATACCGATGGCCGTTATGCCGAAGTGCGCAAGGCGATTGCCGATCGCCAGCAGGCTGAGCCCGGCTGGCAACCACCCGACAATCTCATTGGCATGCTCTCGCTTGCCGAAGCCCGCCAGCGGCTCGTCAATGCGTCCGATCTCAAGCAATATTCGGCGGTCGTGGATACCGCCGCGAACAATCCCGGCCTGCTGACCTGCGGTGAGGTCGATGTCCTGTGGCGGGTCGCCGATGCCTTCGCCAATAGCGACCGGATGGGACGGGCGCGCGACGCTTATCTTTACATCCTCAACAATTGCACGGCCGCCAGCGACAGGCTCGCGACGGTGCAGAAGGCATCCGCACTTTTGCCGGCGGAGATGATGGGCGAGTTGCTGGCCAAGGAAAAACCGGGTGCCGACGGTCAGCTGGAATTCGAGCCGGTCAAGAACGATCTCGCCCGACAGTTCGTGGCAAAGGCCGGAGAAAAACCGAAAGAGGGCGAAAAGGAAGGCGTCACCGTTCCTTCCGCCTATCTGATGCGGCTTGAAAGACTTGCCGAGACCGACAAGCTTGCAAGTGACGCTCTGCTGCTCGGCTGGTACAACATCCGCCAGAAGAACATGGCAGAAGCGGAAAAGTGGTTCCGCAAGACGCGTGAGGAAGAAGACAGTGCTTCGGCCTCGCAGGGTCTGGCGCTGGCGCTGATCGACCGTAACGAGCCGCGTGAGGCGGAAGACGTCATGTATAAATGGCGCACGTCATCAGATGATGCGCTCGCGACCTATCTTGCCGCCACGGCCAATCTTCTGGCCCTGCAGCCACCGGTCGTTCTGCCGCCTGACGTGCTGCAGCGCATTGCCGGGGAAACGGTGGCGCGCAAGGATGCGGCCACCGCGCAGCAATTCGGCTGGTATTCGCTTGCTTTCCGGCAGACACCGCTTGCTTTGCAATGGTTCAGCACTGCCCTTGGCTGGAAACCCGATGATGAGCCGTCGGCCTATGGCATGGCCGTCAGTTATCACGATCTGCGTAATCTGGCCGGTCTGCGTGGCATACAGCAGCAATGGGCGAGCCGCTCTCAACGTATTGCCGATGTTGGCACGGCGCGGATGGTGGATCAGTCCGGGCAGATCGTTGCCCCCGTGAGCACACCGCCCCTTACCCAACAGGTGACGGCGCCCGCGCCGACCTATGCGCCGCAGGGCGGAACGGCGATGGTCTATGACCAGCCTGTCGTCCAGCAGCAGCCCGAACCTTCGCGCAAGCAGGCGCGCCGGCCGGTGCAGGCGCAAAGGGAAACCAGCGCCGCCTCCCGTCCACGCTCCTGCGCGGCCTATCCCGACCCGCAGCGTCTGCCGCCGCAACAGGCGCTCGATCTCGGCTGGTGCCTGATGGAAACGAACCGTCCGGCAGAGGCTCTGAAAGCTTTCGAATCCGCGATTGAAGGCGGCCAGTCGACGGTGAAAAGCGACGCGGCCTATGGCCAGAGCCTTGCTTATCTGCGCATGGGGCTGACGGACCATGCAGCCGTCTCGGCAACGAAATCGCGCATGGATCGCCCGCGTGCGACCGAATTGCAGGTCTCGATCCTGGCCGACAGGGCGGTCTCCGCCTTCCAGTCGAAACGGTATTCGGAAACGCTTCTGCTGCTCGATCAGCGGGCGCGGTTGGCAGACGAGCGAACGGACCTGATGGTGCTGCGTGGCTATTCCTATCTTGCCATGCGCCGGTATGGCGAAGCGGCCCAGATTTTCGAAAGCCTGACAGCCATCGGAAATCAGGACGGCATTAAGGGGCTGGCGGCCGTGCGCTCGGCCCGACCGAGCAACGGCCCTCAGGGCGGTGGCTGACAGCGGGCGGAAGGCTCGTCGTCGCTATTCCACCTCTGTCAGATTGCGGATGATGCGCATGAAGATGCGTGCGCCGATGCCGATCAACGTGTCCGGAAAGTCATAATCGGGATTGTGCAGGTTGGGGTAATCCCTGCCGGCGCCGAGAAAGAACATGGCTGACGACGAGACGGTGCGGAAACGGCCGAAATCCTCGGACGCCCGCATGGGCAGACCGTCGGAATCATACGGGATTTTCTCCTCGTCGAGTGCCTGCCTTATGTGTGCAACCGCGTCTGGCGCATTTTCGCAATGCAGGAAAATATCGTCATAGGCGATGTCGAGTGTCAGTTGCTGCTCGCCTGCCACCTTCTTCGCCAGTGATTCCGCGGCGGTGCAGAGCTTTTCCATCCGGTCGTCGGTCAAGGTTCTGAGCGTCGCCCAGATTTCCGCATCGGCTGGGGAAATACCGAAGGCGGCCTCGCCCATCACGGCATGGGTGATCGTCACCATCGAAAAATCGGGCTCGGGCGGGAAACCGGAACCAAGTTCGGCGAGGGCCGGCATCATCAGGGATATCGCCCGCATGGGCGAAACGCCGTGCTCCGGTGACGAAGCATGCGCCGTCTTTCCCGAAAGGCGGATCTTGATGCCGCGCGATGCGCAATTGACCGGGCCTTCCAGCACACTGACATGGCCGAGCGGCAGGCCGGGAAGATTATGCAGCGAAAAGGAATAATCAGGTTTTATCTCGTGAAAGCGCGGGTCGGCTAGAACGGCGGCGGCACCTGCGCCGGTTTCCTCGGCTGGCTGGTAGAGAAGGATGACGCGACCGGTTTGCGGCCTTTGCCTGGAGAGGCCGAGCGCCAGTGCCGTCAGGATGGTGGAGTGGCCATCATGACCGCAAAGATGGCCCTTGCCTTCGGTGCGGGAGCGATAATCGGCCTCGCTCTTCTCATGAATGGGCAGGGCATCGAGTTCCGAGCGGATCAGGATCGCCGGGCCGCTTTTACCGCTGTCATAGACCGCCGCCACGCCATGGCCGCCGAGATCGGCGAGAAGCCGGTCGGGTTTTGTCTGCGCAAGAAAAGTGAGGATGCGCCGAGCGGTCTCCTTTTCCTCCCCGGAAATTTCCGGATGGCGGTGCAGATCATGGCGAAGCTCGACGAGATCGAGCATGTCCTTGTTGGTCAGAAACATCTGATATCCTTGCAAGTCGGCAGGCTGGGTTTTTCTGCCGCAACTTACAGGGCGATGTCATTAATGCAAAACTTTTGGCGGATGCCAGCGCTTGCCCGTCGTTTTGTGTTTGGCGGCGAGCTTGATGACATCGGGCGGTAGCGGAACCGTGGTCTTTGCCTTTTCCAGCCGTGCAAGGGCGGCGCGGGCTTTTTCGGCATATTCCAGATGCGCCGCATCGTCGGAATGATAGTGTTGCAGCCTTTCGAGGATTTCCGCCGCCTCCATCTGTCGTTCGGCGGCAATCAGCGCTACCGCGCATTTGTAAAGTGCTTCCCGGTGGAACGGTGCGCGGTTGGTCACTTGGCGGAAGGCCTCGGATGCCTCGTGATAATGCTGTTGCGCCAGCCGCGTCTCGCCGATGCGCAGCCACAGGACGAGGGGTTCCTGGCCTGCTTCGATGAGGCTGAGAAAGGCGATCTCGGCTTCCCGGAACTCACCGCGGTCGAAGGCGAGGTTGGCAAGCCCGAACTGCGCGCCGAGATGATCCGGCGCTGCGGAAAGAACCTGCCCGAAGGCAATGCTGGCCTCGCTTTTCTTACCGCTCTTGTAGAGTTTCAGGGCCTGTTCGTAAACGAAACGGACGCTGCGCGGGTGGAGCGCGCCGCCGAGATTGTCGCCAGAGCGGGTGCGGAACAGGGTGCAACTCAGCTTGTACTCTTCCGGGCCGAAGAAATATTTATAGGGCTCGTTGCCGCGCAGGAAATCATAGGTCTTAAAACCCTGCTCGATCGCCCTGCGGATGCAGTGACCATGCAGCACGAGGCCGGGGGACGGCGTCTTCCAGTCCTCGTCGCGGCCGGTAATGTAGAACAGGACCGATTTTTTCTGCCGGTCGATGATGTTGGCAAGCGCCCCAAGCGGCTGGTCGCCGAACCACAGCACCGGCACTTCCAGATCGCCACGCAGCCAGACATCCATCAGCATCTGCCGCGTCGCGCCGATCAGGAGTTCGGTGCGCTCCTTGCCCTTGTGCGGTGCCCAGCGAATGCGCCAGAAATCGAACAGGATGTCCATGTCCCGCTTGAGAGTGTCCCTGGTTGCGAAAGTGATGCGGTATTCGTCGCCACCCTCCACCTTTCGCAGGAAGCGCCGGAGCTTCTGCCGCGTCTGGCTGCTCATATGGCTTTCGAGATAAGCGTCGAACGTCTCGGGCAGACTCACGACCGGGCAGATGCAGTTGTTGATGTTGTAGGGGTTGGTTGGCATGCTGTCGCGGAACATGACGAGCGGACCCTGAAGTGCCTGGATCATCGCGTCGCGTCTTTCCGGCCCGCCGGAGAGATAGTCGAGCTTCAGCTCGGTCCAGTTCTGCTGGCGTATATAGGAGCAGAAACCGGCAATGGCGTGGTTCTCATAGTCCGGCCGGGAGATGAAGCCGGTGTAATCCGCCGCCGCATTGCCGGCCATGACGATGCTGTCGTGAAAGCGGCCGGTCTTCTTGTCCGGCTCGGTAACGAGGCGCAAGGGGAAAAACGCCACGTAAGGCGAGCCTTCCGTGCGCTCGCGCAGCGCCAGGATGAACCAGCGTTTGCGGCGCGGCATGTAATCCCGAAGCCAGCCCCAGGAAAGGAAATGCCGGGCGTGTGGATCGGCCATGAATACCGCGTCCCAGTTTTCCTGGATAGCCTCGAAGCCGGCATCCGTGTCGATGATATCGATGCGCATTCTTGCCCCCTCCCAATACTGATCACACATTCGGGAGGCTTCATTTTATGGGTAAACGGCTGGCTTCAAATATTCCCTTCGGGTGAAAGCCCTGCATCAAATGGGATTAGCCCATTGCCCTTAGCCGATTGCCGCGCCGCGACAAAAAAGCCCTTGTCAGCCGGTTGCAGCACTCTAACATGCGGGGTTGAATGCGTGTCCGGCTCAACGGATCGCATGGCACGGGAGTTCTCATATGGCTGTTCCTTTCATGCTTCTGACCGGCGCCAGCCGCGGAATAGGGCATGCCACCGTCAAGCTGTTTCAGGAGAAGGGCTGGAGGATTCTCACCGTTTCGCGGCAGCCCTTTTCCGAGGAATGCCGGTGGCCATCTGCGCGCGAGAGCCATATCCAGGCCGATCTTGAGGACTTGTCGCGGATTGATGATCTGGCAGACGAGGTGCGTTCGCGCCTGCCGGAAGGCAAGCTTGCCGCCCTCGTCAACAATGCCGGTATTTCGCCCAAGGGCGAAGGTGGCAGCCGTCTTGGCGTGGTGGACACCACGGCCGACATCTGGACGCGGGTGATGAATGTCAATCTCATCTCAACCGCGCTGCTTGCCCGTGCGCTGCTGCCGGAACTGGAAGTCGCCAAAGGCTCGATCGTCAATGTCACCTCCATCGTCGGGTCGCGGGTCCACCCATTTGCGGGCGTTGCCTATGCCGCTTCCAAGGCGGCGCTTGCAGCGCTGACGCGCGAGCTGGCGCATGAATTCGGACCGCGTGGCGTGCGCGCCAACGCCATCGCGCCGGGCGAAATCAACACCGCCATCCTGTCGCCCGGAACGGCTGAACTGGTGGATGCGCAGGTGCCGCTTGGCCGCCTCGGCACGACGACGGAGGTGGCGCAGACCATCTATTTCCTGTGCTCGGAACAGTCGAGCTACATCAACGGCGCTGAAATTCACATCAATGGCGGCCAGCACGTCTGACGCCTGAAGCCCTTCAACCGAAACGGAGCCCTTATCGATGACCATCCTGCCCAATTCCGTCGAGGCACGCGATATCGCCTATCAGATGCACCCGAACGTCAACCTGCGCAAATTTGAAAAGACCGGCGGTCTGGTGATCGAAAGCGGCGAGGGCATCTATGTGACCGACAGCAGCGGCAAACGCTATATCGAAGCGATGGCCGGCCTGTGGTCGGTGGCGCTCGGTTTCGGCGAACAGCGGCTGGTGGATGCGGCAACGAAGCAGATGCAGAAGCTGCCCTATTACCACACCTTCTCCTACAAGACCCATGGCCCGTCCGTCGATCTGGCCGAACTGCTGATCGAGCTTTCGCCGGTGCCGATGTCCAAGGTGCACTTCACCTCCTCCGGCTCCGAGGCCAACGACCTCGTTGCCAAGATGGTCTGGTATCGCTCGAATGCGCTCGGCAAAAAGGACAAGAAGAAGATTATCGGCCGCATCAAGGGCTATCATGGCGTGACGATCGCATCCGCCTCCATCACCGGCCTGCCGCGCAATCATGAGAGCTTCGACCTGCCGCTGGACCGCATGCTGCACACCGCCTGCCCCTCCTATGTCCATTTCGGAAAGGATGGGGAAAGCGAGGCGGAATTTACCGCGCGTATCCTCGGTGAATTGGAAGAGCTGATCCTGCGCGAAGGTCCCGAGACCGTCGCTGCCTTCTGGGGCGAGCCGGTTATGGGTGCCGGTGGGGTTCTGTTGCCGCCGGAAGGGTATTGGGAAGGCGTGCAGGCGATCCTGAAGAAATACGACATCCTGCTTGTCGTGGATGAGGTAATCTGCGGTTTTGGCCGCACCGGCAAGATGTTTGCCTGCGAGACCTATGACATCAAGCCCGACGTGCTTGTCGTCTCCAAGCAGATTTCGTCGTCCTACATGCCGCTTTCGGCAATCATCATGAACGACAGTTTCTACCAGCCGATTGCCGATGAATCAGATCGTATCGGCTCCTTTGGCCATGGCTACACCGCCTCCGGCCACCCTGTCGCGACCGCGGTGGGCCTCGAAAACCTGAAGATCATTCAGGAGCGCGATCTAGTCGGCAATGTCGCCCGGCTGGAGGGTAAATTCCTCGATCATTTGAAGGCGCTTGCCGATCACCCGCTCATCCATTCCTCGCGTGGCATCGGCCTTCTCGGTGCGCTGGAGGTAAAGCCATGGGAGGGCACGAAAGCGGGCGATACGACGCTGGCGCTGGCCGCGGCTATCGAAAGTGAAGGCGTCATCACTCGGCCGATCGGTGAATCGATCTGCTTCTGCCCGCCGCTAATCATCACGGCCGAGCAGCTGGATGAGTTGTTTGCCGGCGTCAAGCGCGGTCTTGATAACGCGCTGGCTGCAAGGGGCTGAGGAGTTGGGGATCGCATCGGCCGGTATCCGGCCGATGCCTTCTATCCGCGATACGCCACAAGCACCGCGCCGCAGGCAATCAGCACGATGCCGAGCCAGTTGGGCAGCGACAGTCTTTCTCCCAGAAACAGCACCGCAAAGACGGCGACGAAGACGACACTGAGCTTGTCGATGGGCGCGACACGGGCGGCATCGCCGATCTTTAGTGCCCGGAAATAACATATCCATGACGCGCCGGTCGCCAGACCCGAAAGCACGAGGAATAGCCAGGTCCGCCCCGAGATGGTGGAGGGCTGCTGCCAGTTGCCGGTGACATAAACCATCAGGCCCGCGGCGGCGAGAATGACGATGGTGCGGATGAAGGTGGCAAAATCGGAATTGACGTTTTCGATGCCGATCTTGGCGAAAATGGCGGTCAGCGCCGCAAAGGCCGCCGATAAAAGCGCCCAGAATTGCCAGGAGAGAAACAGGTTCTTCATGCGGTTGCTCCGTCCATCGTATTGCGCCCTGTCTGGCTCTACAGCATCGCCGGGCCGATAAAAACCGTTTTCGTTCAGGGCCGGAACGATGAAAGGCCGACGCATCCACAGGATACGCCGGCCTTCATGCGGGCCTGTCCGGACGAACCGGAACAGGCAGGACCTTGGGAGGTCGTATTATTCGGCGGGCTGCACCGATGCCGGCAGGGCGTCCACATCGGCAATGCTGGTGAATTCTTCCTTGCCGCTCAGGACGCGCGCGAGCTGCTCCTGGTCGAGTTCGCCTTCCCAGCGGGCGACGACGATGGTGGCGACAGCATTACCGACGAAGTTGGTGAGCGCGCGGCATTCTGACATGAAGCGGTCGATGCCGAGGATCAGCGCCATGCCGGCGACCGGAACCGAAGGCACGACCGAGAGGGTTGCGGCCAGCGTGATGAAGCCAGCGCCAGTGATGCCGGCAGCGCCCTTGGAGGAGAGCATGGCCACCAGCAGCAGCAGGATCTGTTCGCCAAAGGACAGGTGGATACCGGTTGCCTGTGCGATGAAGAGGGCGGCCAGCGTCATGTAGATGTTGGTGCCGTCAAGGTTGAAGGAGTAACCGGTGGGGATGACGAGGCCGACGACGGAGCGCTTGCAGCCAGCCTTTTCCATCTTGCTCATCAGGCCCGGCAGGGCGGCTTCCGACGAAGAGGTGCCGAGAACCAGCAGCAGCTCTTCCTTGATGTAGCGGATCAGCGCGACGATGGAGAAGCCGTTATAACGGCAGACCGCGCCGAGAACCACGAACACGAAGAGCGCGGACGTGATGTAGAAAGTGCCGATCAGCATGGCGAGATTGGTAACGGAGGAAATGCCGTATTTGCCGATGGTAAACGCCATGGCACCGAAAGCGCCGATGGGGGCGGCCTTCATCAGGATCGCGACCAGCTTGAAGATCGGGTACATCATGGCATGCATGAAATCGGTGACGGGCTTGCCCTTTTCGCCGACGATGCCGAGTGCGATGCCGAACAGCACGGAGAAGAACAGCACCTGCAGGATATCACCGCTGGCAAACGCACCGACGATGGTGGTCGGAATGATGTTCATCAGGAAGCCGGTGATGGTCTGCTCATGGGCCTTGTCGGCATAGGTCGCGACAGCCTTGGCATCCAGGGTCGCCGGATCGATGTTCATGCCGGCGCCCGGCTGCACGGTGTTGGCAACGATCAGGCCGACGATGAGCGCGAGCGTGGAGAAGACCAGGAAGTAGATCATGGCCTTACCGGCCACGCGGCCAACCTTCTTCATGTCGTTCATGCCGGCAATGCCGGTTGCGACGGTGAGGAAGATGACGGGAGCGATGATCATTTTGACGAGGCGGATGAAGCCGTCGCCGAGCGGTTTCAGCTGTTCGCCGAAGGTCGGGTAAAAATGGCCGAGTGCGATACCGGCGATGATGGCCACCAGAACCTGAAAATACAGGTGCTTGTAGAATGGCTGCTTGGCGTGGCCTGCGGCCACGGCTGTGCTGTCGATCATGTTTTTTCCTCCTCGGCCTCACCCTGCCTTGATTGGCCTCCCGGGATCGCCGTGTCGTTGACGGCGTCGCGCCGATTGCAGAGTCATGTGCAATACGCATGCCAGACTTGCTTATTTGGTGTAACTGGCTGATTTCAAAAGTAGTTTTCATTGAAGCTTCGCCGGCTCACGGCCATTTGTGCGGAATTCCGGACAAAATCTCTTGTGGTCCGTGTGTAAATCCGCACAATTATCCTATGACCTATCAGGATCAGGCACCTCATTCCCAGGCGAAACGGCGAGCGCAATGGCTGGCCCTGGCTGGCCTGTGGTTGCTGGTCAGCCTGGGCATGCTGTTGGTGGCCGATGAGTTTGCCCGCCGCCAGGCGATACGCACTGCCGCCTCCGAGGCGTCCACGGATGCCGAACTGAAGATCGCGCTCCTGAATGTCGCGCTGGAGCGGCCGCGCGCCATTCCGCTGGTGCTATCAGGCGATCCCGATCTTGCCGCCGCGCTTGACGGCGGCGGTCCGCCCGCCCTCGACCGGCTGAACCGCAAACTGGAAGGCCTGATCGAAGGCACACAGTCCTCGGTGATCTATGTTACCGGGCCGACCGGGCTGACCATTGCCTCCAGCAACTGGCGGCAGGATGATAGCTTCGTTGGCTCCAATTACGCCTTCCGCGAATATTTCCAGGCGGCGATGAAGACGGGCATGTCCGAACATTATGCGCTGGGCAATGTCAGCCGCCGGCCAGGTCTTTATATTTCCCGCCGCATCGATGCCAGCGACGGGCGGCCGCTTGGCGTCGTCATTGCCAAGGTGGAATTTAACCGTCTGGAGTCGGACTGGAACATTGGCGGCAAACCGGTCTATGTGGTCGACAGGAACGGCGTCGTGCTGATGACGAGCGTGCCGGAGTGGCGTTTCAAGACCGTGGCACCCATCGACGAGGCGCGGCGGAAGATCATTGCCGAAAGTCTGCAATTCGGCAATGAGACGCTTGCGACCCTGCCATTTCGGGCGGCCCGGTCGTCGGGCGATGGCGTTCCACTCATCCATGTCGATGGGCCGGGGCGCGAGCGTGGCGATTATCTGCAATTGGAAGTGTCCGTGCCCACGACGTCATGGACCCTGCATTATCTGCAGCCCGTCGCACCGGCACTGAATGTCAAGATCCGCGAGGGCAGGGTGGTGGCACTGGCGACCCTGATGCCGCTGATGGCGCTTTCCGCATTCTGGCTGTGGCGCAGGCACAAGGCGCTCCGGGAAAAGGAAGAGGAACAGCGCGCCCGCGCTGAACTGGAAATGAAGGTGCAGGAACGAACCCGTGACCTGACGAAAACGCGCGATCATCTGCAGGCCGAAATCACCCTGCATGAAAAGACCACCGGCGAGTTGCGCAATGTGCAGCACGAGCTGGTGCAGGCCAACCGCCTTTCCATTCTGGGCCAGGTGGCGGCGGGCGTGGCGCATGAAATCAACCAGCCGGTAGCGACCATCCGCGCCTTTGCCGATAATGCCCGCACCTTGCTGAAACGCGATCGTCTGGCCGAAGCCAATGAAAATCTGGAAGATATCGCCGCTCTCACCGAGCGTATCGGCACCATTACCACCGACCTGAAAATACTTGCGCGCAAGGGCCGCACCGCCGCCGAACCCGTGAGCGTCAGGCTGGTCGTCGAAGGCGCGGTTGTGCTGTTGCGTAGCCGTTTTTCCGGGCAGATGGATGCGCTGGATACCGTCCTGCCGGATCAGGATCTGAAGGTGCTCGGCAGCCGTATCCGGCTCGAGCAAATCCTCATCAACCTCCTGCAAAACGCGCTGGAAGCCACGGAAACGATTGAGACGGCGCGTGTCGAGGTGCGGGTGCGGGAGGAGGGCGACATGGTCGTGATTTCGGTCAGCGACAATGGCGCCGGCATTCCGGAGGCCATCCGCGCCCAGCTTTTTTCACCCTTCAACACATCAAAGGAAAGTGGCCTCGGTCTTGGCCTCGTCATCTCCAACGATATCGCTTCCGACTATGGCGGTCGTATCGAGGTGACGAGCAGCGGGGCGGGAACGTCTTTTTCCGTATATCTGAAGCGAGCATGACATGATGGCAGGTGGAACCATATTTCTGGTGGACGACGATTCCCAGCTGCGCAAGGCGATGGTGCAGACGCTGGAACTCGACGGATTGCCGGTCACCTCCTTTTCAAGGGCCGAGCAGGCGCTTGCCGCCCTCAACGACGATTTCGACGGCATCATCATCACCGATGTGCGCATGCCGGGCATGACGGGACTCGAATTCTTCGACCATGTCCGCAAGATCGATGCCGATCTGCCTGTCATCCTCATCACCGGCCATGGCGATGTGCCGATGGCCGTCGATGCGCTTCACAATGGCGCTTATGATTTCATCGCGAAACCCTTTCCCGCAGAACGCATGGTGGAAAGTGCGCGCCGGGCGCTGGAAAAGCGTAGTCTCGTGCTGGAAAACCGCGCGCTTCGCCGGGCTGCGGGACAGGCGGAGGACGATCTGCCATTGATCGGCCAGACACCCGCCATGGAGCGCCTGCGCACCACGCTGCGCCACATTGCCGATACGGATGTGGATGTGCTGGTGGCGGGTGAAACGGGCAGTGGCAAGGAAGTGGTGGCAACGGCGTTGCATCGCTGGAGCAAGAAGCGTTCAAAGGGCAATTTCGTGGCGCTGAATTGCGGCGCGTTGCCGGAAACGGTGATCGAAAGCGAGCTTTTTGGCCATGAGCCGGGGGCCTTTACCGGCGCACAGAAAAAGCGTGTCGGCCGCATCGAACATTCCAGCGGTGGTACGCTGTTTCTGGATGAGATCGAAAGCATGCCGCTTGCGGTTCAGGTGAAGATGCTGCGCGTGCTGGAAATGCGCGAAGTCTCGCCGCTCGGTTCAAACGAGGAGAGGCCGGTCGATATCCGCGTGGTGGCGGCGGCGAAGGTGGATCTCGGCGATCCGGCCGAGCGCGCCACGTTCCGCGAAGATCTCTATTACCGGCTAAACGTCGTGACCTTGTCCATTCCGCCGCTGCGCGAACGCAAGGCGGATATTCCGCTCCTATTTTCCCATTTCGTCACCAAGGCCGCCAATCGTTTCAACATGCCGGTGCCGCAGATCAGCGCCGGCACCTCCCGGCGGCTTCAGGACCACGATTGGCCGGGCAATGTCCGAGAACTCGGGCATTTCGCCGAAAGGGTCGTGCTGGGGTTGGAGGCAGAACCAGCGGCTGCGCCCACCTCGCAATCCGCCATTACGGCTTCAGGCACTCTGCCGGAGCGCATGGATGAGATCGAGGCGCATATCATCCGCGAAACACTGGAGCGCTCGAACGGAGACGTGGCGGAAACCATCGCAACGCTCGGCATCGCCCGCAAGACCTTTTACGACAAGCTGCAGCGCCACGGCATCAACCGGGCGGATTATGTGAAGAACGGCACGGCTTGAGATGGCGCTGATGCAGATGCAGATGGAAAAGCCGCGGACGTTTCCGTCCGCGGCCTGACAATAACGGCTGTATCTATCTTGGCGGTCTTCCCGATCAACCTGCTACGCAGAAATGACGCTGACCATCGTTGCCGACATAGGTGCCGGAGCGGCTGTTGAAGCTGCGATAGCGCTGCGAGCAATAGTCGTACCAGGCATTTGTCCAGGGCTCGATCGTGCGGTAGGTCCGGCGCGGCTGGTAATAACCGGGATTATTGTCATAGACCGGCTGGGCACGGTAAACCGGCGCCGGACGATAGACTGGAGCGGGGCGATAAACCGGCTGTGGCTGCGGCTGATAATAGCGATAGTCCGGCTCTTCGTAGACGTAGCTCGGCTCGTAACGGCGGGGCGGGTCGATATAGACGCGCTCATCATCCACCGGGCCGGGCCGCGACATTGCCGAGCCAACGGCGACACCGGCGGCAAGACCGAGGACGCCACCCAGAATGGCGGCATCGCGACGGTCATGGCGATCCCAGTCGCCGGCGGATGCGCTGCTGAAGGGAACGAGCGTGGCGGCGGCCACAGCGATCGTCAGAACTGTTTTAGCTGCGAAGGACGACATGGTGTTTTCTTCCATCCAAGTGGCAGGGCGCTGCCAGTTGCAAATTTGATGGTTAAGGAAATACAGCCCGGCTGCTGAACGGGCGCTGAATGAATTGTGGCGGACCGGCGGCGGCCTGCAATTCCTGTTTGCGCGGACCGTACTTCGCGCTAGAACTCAAGAACAAACAGGACGCACCGATGAGCCTTTCCCACATAACCGTCAATCCCGATTCCTCGCATGAAGACCGTGCACAGGCCATTCGCGATACGCTGCGTGACGCCATTGTCGACCGGCGGCTCGCACCGGGGACGAAACTGTCGGAAGCGGAAGTGGGAACCCTGTTCGAGGTCAGCCGCACGGTGGTGCGGGCGGCCCTTCAGATGCTGGCCTATGAGGGGCTGGTCAAGGCCGAGCGTAATCGTGGCGCCTTCGTTTCCAACCCCACGCCGGATGAGGCGCGGCAGGTTTTTGCCTCGCGACGGCTGATCGAACCCGGTGTGGTGGATGCGGCGATCGAAAAAATCACCCCGGCGGCGGCAACGAAGCTGAGGGAACATCTGGTCGAGGAAAGCCGCCATCAGCTGGAGCGTGGTCCCACCGCCAGACGCGCGGAGATCAAGGCATCAGGCGATTTTCACCTGATGCTCGCTTCGCTTGCCGGCAATGCCATCCTCGAAAAATTCATGGATGAGCTGGTGGCGCGGTCATCGCTGGTCATCGCGCTTTACGGTCGCTCGGGTGTCTCGAGCTGCGGCCATAATGACCATGCCGACCTTCTGGACGCGCTGGAGGCGAAGGATGCGGCAAAAGCCCGTGCGCTGATGCTGCGGCACCTCGACCACATCGAAGCCGATCTCGATCTTCGCATGAAGGAGGGGCTGGCGCTCAAGGACGCGCTGGCGCTTTGATCGCCGCCCGTCCCGCCTTGTCGGCGGGAAGGGGCTTTTCTATTCCGCCTCAGGCGGCGTAGCGGCTGATGGCCAGGTCGTGTGTATCGATCTCCGGCTTGTTCCCGCTGATCAGGTCGGCAAGCACCCGGGCCGAGCCGCAGGACATGGTCCAGCCGAGTGTGCCGTGACCGGTGTTGAGATAAAGATTGCTGTAGCGGGTGGCGCCGATGACAGGCGTGCCATCTGGCGTCATCGGGCGCAGACCGCACCAGAATTTCGCCTGGCTTTGATCACCCGCGCCGCCAAACAGGTCTTCCACCGAATGGGCGAGCGTTTCCTGGCGTGCGGCCGGCAAATCCTTGCTGAAGCCGGCGATTTCCGCCATGCCACCGGCGCGGATGCGCGAGCCAAGACGGGTGATCGCCACCTTGAACGTCTCGTCCATGACCGTGGAGACGGGCGCGCGCTCCTCCTTCACGATCGGAACCGTGATGGAGTAGCCTTTCACCGGATAAACCGGCAGGGTCAGCCCAAGTTGCCGCACGAATTGCGGCGAATAGCTGCCGAGTGCAGCCACGAAAATATCCGCCTCGATCAGGCCGCGCGTGGTTTCAACGGCCTTGATACGGCCTCCCTCAACGATGGGGCGCATGATGCCGGTGTCGTAAAGGAAGGTGACGCCTGCATCTTCGGCCATGCGGGCGAGTTCCGTGGTAAACATGAAGCAGTCGCCGGTCTCGTCGCCGGGCAGTCGCAGGCCACCGACGATCTTTTCCTTGGCGGGTGCAAGGCCCGGTTCGATGGCGGCGCAGCCGTCGCGGTCGAGAATCTCGAAAGGCACACCGCCCGCCGTCAGCACGTCCACATCCTTGCCGATGGCGTCGAACTGCTTCTGGGTGCGGAACACTTCCAGCGTGCCCTGCATGCGCTGGTCATAGTCGATGCCGGTCTCTTCGCGCAGCGCCATCAGGCAATCGCGGCTATATTCGGCAACGCGCACCATGCGGCTCTTGTTGATGGCATAACGCGCCGAGGTGCAGTTGCGGAGCATCTGGCTCATCCAGCGCCATGCGGCCGGGTCGGCGGTTGGGCGAATGATCAGCGGTGCATGTTTCATGAACAGCCATTTCATCGCCTTCATCGGAATGCCGGGGGCAGCCCAGGGCGATGAATAACCGGGGGAAACCTCGCCGGCATTGGCAAAGCTGGTTTCGAGCGCTGCGGCCGGCTGGCGGTCAATCACCGTCACCTTGTGTCCGGCTTTGGCCAGATACCAGGCGGATGTCACGCCGACGACGCCGGCTCCGAGGATAGTGACGTTCATGATCGTCTCACTTGTGATTGACTGATGTTGAAGCGGTTGCCGGGCTCATGCCCGGTTGAATGTAGCTGCGGCGGTAACGGCGGCCGAGGCCGGTCAGGATTTCATAGGCAATCGTGCCCGCGTCGTTCGCAATGTCTTCCAAAGTCTGGTCAGGCCCGATCATCTGAACGAGGCTGCCCTGGGTCAATGCTCCCTCGGGCAGGGCGGATATGTCGAGAATGATGCTGTCCATCGAAATGCGCCCGGCAATCGGCAGGCGCACGCCATTATACCACGCCGCGCCGCGATTGCTGAGCGAACGCGGCAGGCCGTCGGCATAACCGGCAGCGATGGTCGCAAGCCGCGTCGGAACGCTCGCCGTAAAAGAGCCGCCGTAACCAACCAGCGAGCCGGCGGGAACGGTGCGGGTCTGAATGACGGCGACATCGAGACGAACGACCGGCTTCATCGGGTTGGGGCCGGCAGCGGAAGGCGCACCGCCATAAAGCGCGATGCCGGGGCGCAGTAGAGCGTTATGATAGTCGTTGCCAAGAAAGATACCGCCCGAATTGGAAAAACAGACCGGCGTCTCGGGAAAGGCGGTGGCGGTCTTGCGCATCACGGCAAGCTGCGCGGCATTGGAAACATGATCCGGCTCGTCGGCACAGGCGAGATGGCTCATGACGAAGGCGATCTCAATTCCATCAAGCAGCTGCGGCTGGGCGGAGAGGATTTCAAGCTCTTCGGGGGAGAGCCCAAGGCGGCACATGCCGGTATCGATCTGGACGGCGGCGGTGAGCGTCTTGCCGAGCTCTCTGGCATGAGCTGACCATTGCGCGATCTGTTCCAGCGAGTTCAGAACCGGGGTGATGGCCATGGCGGCGCAGGAGGTTTCGTTGCCGGGCTGCAGACCATTGAGGACGAAAATCCGCGCCTCTGCCGAAAGCCGGAGCCTGAGTGCCAGCGCCTCATCGATATGGGCGACGAAGAAATTGCGGCAACCCGCCTCGAACAGGGTCTGTGAGACGATATCCGCGCCGAGACCATAGGCATCGGCCTTCACGACGGCGGCCGTCTGCGATGCGGGGGCCATACCGGCAAGAGTCAGGTAATTATCCCGCAATGCGCCCAGATCGATGGTTAGATGGCCGCTTGCACCACCGGCGGCCTGCTGGCGGCTGATCTGCATGTCCATGGTCGTTCACCCTCATTTTTATCCTCTGAGAGTATTGCAACGATTGTCGAATTTCTTGGCGATTATTCGAAGAAAATGCGATAGAATTTGAAATCACGCAATTTTCATCGATTAATTGGAATTTTCTATGTCGTCCCTTGATGCGACCGACCGCCACATCATCCGCCTGCTTCGGCTGAATGCCCGCATCAGCAACGCAAAGCTTGCCGCAGAAGTCGGGCTTTCGCCGTCGGCGTGTTTGCGCCGTGTCGATATTCTCGAGCGGGAAGGCATTATTAGGGGCTATACGGCGCTGACCAGCGGCCTTGCCGGCGGCGAGGTGATTTCGGTCATCGTGCAGATCACGCTTGACCGGCAGACGGAGGATTTTCTCAACCGTTTCGAAAATGCGGTGCGGCGGTATCCGGAAATCCGCGAATGTTATCTGATGACCGGCGGTTCGGATTATTTCCTGCGCTGTGAGGCGGAAAGTGCGGGGGATTTCGAGCGCATTCACAAGGAGATCCTGTCGAAATTGCCGGGGGTTTCACGCATTCATTCGAGCTTTGCGATCCGGAATGTGCTGGCGACGCCGAAGGCGCGGTAGCGTCGAGTACGCGGCCACCCCCTCTGTCCTGCCGGACATCTCCCCCACAAGGGGGGAGATCGGCAAGCTGCTTGCTCACCGCATCCAGTGAACCACTTTATCAATAGTGAGACGATTGCGAGAGAACGAGCGGCCGCCCCATTCGATCTCCCCCCTTGAGGGGGAGATGTCCGGCAGGACAGAGGGGGGTGACGACACCCTCTGCGCTATCCGTTAATCCCACCACCGATAAAAATGATGCACCGGCCCCCGCCCGGACCCAACGGCGAGCCCCCGGCCGGCCTCGAGCGCTCCGTTCAGATAATCCTTCGCAAGCCCGACCGCCTCCCGCAATTCATGTCCCATCGCAAGGTGAGCCGTAATGGCGGCCGCGAGCGTGCAGCCGGTGCCGTGGTCGTTTTTTGTCTCCACCCTGGGTGCAGAAAGCGCCTGCATGGCACCATCCGCAAACAGATAGTCGGTGCTCTCAGGTCCATCGCCATGGCCGCCCTTGATGAGCACGGCCTTCGCGCCGGCGTTCAGGATCAGCTCCGCCTGACGGGTGATCTCCTGCTCCGTCTCCGCCATCGGGGTTCCGGTCAGCAGCGCCGCTTCCGGCAGGTTCGGCGTGACGATGGCGGCGAGCGGCAAAAGATCGCGCCGCAGCGTCTCGATGGCATCTTCATGCAGCAGCCGGTCGCCCGAGGTCGCCACCATGACAGGGTCGAGCACCACCGGCTGTGATTGCTGCCGGAGCCGTTCCGCGATGGCGGCAATGGTTTCGATCCGTGAGACCATGCCGATCTTCACGGCGTTGACGGCGAGATCGGAAAAAACCGCATCCATCTGCGCGACGATGGTGGCGACCGAAATATCCTCCACGGCAGTCACGCCCCGGGTATTCTGAGCGGTGATGGCCGTGATGACGCTCGCGGCATAGGCGCCGAGTGCGGAGAAGGTCTTGATATCGGCCTGAATACCCGCGCCGCCGCCGCTGTCGGAGCCGGCAATGGTCAATGCAATTGAAGTCATGGCTGTCTCGCTTTCAGCGTCACGTCAATTGCGGAGCGGAAGTCGCTGGTTGCGCTGGCGATATTGGCTGCGCGGAAGATGGCGGAAATGACGGCGACCCCATCCGCGCCGGCGGCGATGACGACGGGCACACGGTCAAGATCGATGCCGGCGATTGCGCCCACTGGCATATCCGGCCGCCACTCCTTCAGCAGGGCGCGCAGCGTCGTGAAACCGTCGATGCCGACCGGCTTGTCCGGGTTGACCTTGGAAACCGTCTCGAACACGCCGCCAATACACGCATAGTCGGCGGGCATGGAGGCCGCCCTTTCGGCATCGGCGCGGTTCTTCACGGTGAGGCCGATGATTGCCTTTTCGCCGAGAATGCGCCTTGCTGTCTGCGCATCCATATCATCTGCACCGAGATGCACCCCATCGGCCCCTGAAGCGAGCGCCACGTCCACCCGGTCGTTGATGACCAGCGGCACGCTGGTGCCGCCGATCGCCTCGCGAATGGCGCGGGCGTTTTCGATCATTTCCCGCGTAGAGCCGTGCTTGTCGCGATATTGCAGGATGGTTGCGCCGTTGAGCGCAGCCGCCAGAGCAAGCTCCGGCAGTGGCGCGACGTCGGCAAGACTGGCATCGACCAGCGCGTTGAGGCGGTAATCAACCTTGTTCATGCTCGATCCTCGCATGATTGATGATGTCTTCACCGGAAATTTCTGAAAGCGCATCCAGAAATGCCGGTTCGAATGTGCCCGGGCCTTTAGCCCGTTGTGCGGCCAGTTCTGCGGAAACGCCTGTCACCGCAAGGGCGGAGGCTGCCGCTGTCAGCGCGTCATTTTCCACCGCCATGAAGGCGGCGATGACACCGCCAGAAAGGCAGCCCGTGCCTGTCACCTTCGCCATCCAGGGATGCCCGTTGACAATGCTGACGTTACGGCTCTTGTCGCGGAGATGATCCACCGGTCCGGTCTCGATCCTTACCACATCAGATACATCGCCGATCAGGCTCATTTCTGCGCGGTTGCCACGGACGATAGTGGGTGATTGGGCGATAAGTTCCCGCGCGAAATCCAGCCGCGAGGGTGAATAGTCGACATGCACGGGATCAACGATCCACGGCTTGCCGGATTCGTTGGCGATCTCGATAGCCAGCCGGATGACCTTGCGTCGTTCGGCGTCCAGTGTGCCGAGATTGATGGTGAGTGCATCCGCCTTGGTGACGAAGCTCTCGATTTCTTCGAGCGAGGTCGTCATCGAGGGAATGCCGCCGATGACGGTGATGCCGTCGGCGGTGAATTTCTGCACCACGGTGTTCATCAGGCAATGCACGCGCGGGCGCATCTGCCGCACGCGCTCCAGAATTTCGGCGGCGTGTGCCGCTGTCGGAGAATTGCCGGTCATGGCTGTTGCAGCTCCACGGCGATGTCGTCCGCTGCGGGGGCCTGCTTGATCAGCTGCATCTCCTGCATGAAGGCGCCAAAACGGGCGTAACGGGCGCGGTCGAGTGCGGCCGGACGCTTGGCGAAACGTGGCAGCGTGTCGAAAAAGGCCTGTTTGTTCAGGGCGTCGTTCAGGTTCGGATAGGCCTTGATGAAAAGCTGCCACGAATCCTGCGGATGGTTGGTGATGAAGATCGCTGCCTGCTCCACGGCGGAGAGGAACCGCGGCAGGCGGCTGTCCTTCACGAGATCGGTGTAGGTGACGAAGATCAGCTCGTCATAGGCCGGCACGCCATGTTCTTCGGGAAAAAAGGATCGGCCCTCGTGGCCTTCGAGCTTCATCTGCGTCAGTTCGAAATTGCGGAAACCGCCCAGCGTGGCATCCACCTTGCCGGCGATCAGCGATGGCGAAAGCGAAAAATTGACGTTGATAAGTTCGACATCATCCTTCGTCAGGCCGTCCTTTTCCAGCATGCGCTTCAGCATAGCATCTTCGAAGCCGGAAACGGAAAAACCGACCTTTTTGCCTTTTAGATCCTTCAGGCTCTTGATCGGCCCATCGGCGAGAACTGTGACGGTGTTGAGCGGCGTTTCGACCAGCGTGCCGAAACGGACAAGCGGCAGGCCGGCTTCGTGATCGAGATAGAGGTTCGGCTGGTAATGCACGCCGATATCGGCCTGTTTGGCCGAGACAAGGCGCGGCACGGCGGAAGGGTCGGCGGGCGGAACCAGCTCCACCTCCAGCCCTGCATCGGTGAACAGGCCGCGTTCCCTGGCGATGACCATAGGCGCATGATCGGGGTTGACGAACCATTCGAGCAACACGGTCAGCTTGTCGGCGGCTTGGGATTGCATCGGCGCAAGCACGCTTATCGCTGCGATGGCGAGGGAAAGAAGTGTTCGTTTCATGGTGCCGAAAGTCTCCGTAAATATCTGAAAGGAATGGCGTGTTCTGTTTCCTTGGCCCAGGGGGCCAGATTGGCGGTTGCCCGGTCGACGATGAGCCTGAGCAGCACGGCCATAACGGCGAGAATCGCCATGGCTGCGAACATGGTGTCGGTCTGCATACGGGCATTGGACTGGATCATCACGAAACCGAGCCCGGCTGATGCGCCCACCCATTCGCCGATGACGGCGCCGAGCGGGGCAAGCGGCGCCGCTACCCTCAAGCCCGAAATCAGGGAGGGCAGCGCCAGCGGCACGCGGAGCAGGGTGAGGATCTGCCAATGGCTCGCCTCCGTCAGCGAGGCGGCGTCGAGGATGGCGCGGTCCGTGCGGTTGAGGCCATCGGTAAAGGCCGAAGCGACGGGGAAGAAGATGATGACCGCCGTCATCACGACTTTCGAGGCCATGCCGAAGCCGAACCAGAGCACGAGAATGGGAGCGAGCACGAAAACCGGGAACGCCTGCAACACCAGAACCATGGGCCAGACAAGGCGGCCGAAGCGCGGAGTGGCGGCAATCGTGAAGGCGACGAGAATTCCAGCGGTAACGCCTGCCGCGAGACCGAGCGCCATTTCACCAAGCGTCACCATGGCCTGGCCGAACAGGAAGCCGGGCTGTCGCCAAAAGGCGGCTGCGACATCGGCGGGTGACGGCAGGATATAGCGCGGCGGCGCAAACAGCCATGTCCCCGTCTGCCAGAGAAGCAGCAGAAGACCTAAACCGTTCAGTGCATGGGTGGCACGCATGAGCCGGGCCTCAGACGCAAACGCACCATGTGCGAAGGACGGAAGGTTTCAGCATCATCGTCGTCTCCAGATGTGACAATCACGGAGATCAGGCATGGCGGAGAAGAGAAAGGGCAGCGCCTCGAGGGCACGACAGTTCCGTTCCTACGCCGGCATGACCCGGATCAGGTTCAAGGGTCCGGCTCAACGCCATCTCAGCACCGTCTGGTGCTCCCCTCGGAAGAGCTTGTTTTGTAGGTCAAGTTTTGAAAATGTCAACGGTTCGCGCGAGGTAAGACCCGCACTGGATCAAGCAGTTTCAGCCAGAAACCGGCGCTCGCATGTAACAATTCGCTTCGCCGGGCCTGTAATTCGCCGGGCCTGTACTTCAAAGTCAGCCTGTCGCAGGAGGAGGCCCATCACATCACCCCGCCTGGCGGGGTGATGGCAAGGACGAAACCTCTAGCCTTCAGCCGATGGTGCGAAGCTGTTCGAACAGCCGGTGATGGCTGCTATCGGCACGATAGAACACTGCCGGCTGGCCGAGCGGTGTTTCGACGGTGATGTCTCGCCCGCCGGTATGACGCTTGCCGCTCCAGAGATGCACCCATCCGCCATCACCCGGAAGGTAGAGCGAGCGTTGCGTTTCGCCTGCTTTCCAGACCGGTGCGACAAGCATGTCCGCCCCGTAGAGATAGCAGTCCTGAACGGCATAGGTCTGCGGCTCATTCTCGTAATGAAGGAATAGGGGTCGCTGCACCGGCAGGCCGGTTTTTGCGGCCTCGGCGGAAAGCGATTTCAGATAGGGGGCGAGCGCGACGTATATCGCCGTCATGCGGGCGAAATGGGCAAGAACATTTTCATCCTGATCGATCTGCAGATTGTCCCGCGGCCGGTTGCCCTCATGGGTGCGCATGACCGGGGTGAAGGCGGCCATCTCCGTCCAGCGCATGATCAGTTCCGCTGTCCGGACATTGCCGAACAGGCTAGTGTAGCCGCCGATGTCTGAGTGATGATAGGCATTGCCCATAAGGCCGGAGGAGAGCGCGCCGCAGATGACGGTGACAAGGCCGTCATGACGGGAGAAGTCGACAGACTGGTCGCCACCCCAGATCAGCGGGCAATGGGCCTGCACGCCGGTGAAGCCTGCACGCATGAAGAACAGTGCTTCGCCGGTCTTGCCGCGGCTTTCGACGCCCTTCGCATTGACTTCGGCCCAGAGCGTCGGCCAGGCATTATGCATCAGCTTGGCGTCGACGCCGTTGGACAGCTTGATATCGATCGGCAGATATTCACCGAAATCGGCCATCCAGCCGGAAAGCCCGAAATCCAGCATGTTTTTACCGATGATCTCTTCGGCGAACCAGTCGGCGGCGGCAGGGTTGGTGAAATCCACCACGCCGCAATCGAATTCGCCGAAGTCCACCAACGCCGTCTTTCCATCCACATCGGTGGCGAAATAACCCGCCGATTCAGCGACCGGAAAGAGTGGGCCATCTACGCAGAGATAGGGGTTCACATAGCCCAGGAAACGAACGCCCTGATCGGCAAGCTCGGCGATCTTCTGGCGCAGATGCGGGTAGCGCGTGTCATTCGCCTGCCAGTCCCAAAAGAGGCGAGCGCCGAAGGATGTCTGGCGAAGCCCCACCCAGTCCTCGCACCAGAGACCGGACACCTTCGTTCCGGCAGCACGGATTTTCTCCAGCCGGGCAAAGGAGTTGGCTCCATCCTTTAACCCGATGATCGCGCCGTTATAAACCCAATCAGGCAATTCGGGCTGGCGTCCGAAGCGAAGAGACAGGGCGGAGACAATATCGGTGAAACTGTCGCCGGCGAAGAATTCGATCTTTTCGGGGATGGCCCAGATTTCGATCTCGTGGAAATCGCCATTGCGGAAGTCGAAGACCGAATAGGCGCTCGTTTCCACATGCAGGGCGTATTTGCGCGACGAGAGCCAGGTCGGCTGCGGATAGTTGGTGTTGTAATAATCGCCACCCGCCTTGCCGCTGACATCAGACTTGAAGGTGATTTCGGTGGTCTTGTCTCGGCCGACCCCGGGCTCAGAGGTCCAGAGCGGGAAGCGCCGGCCGCGCATGTCGAAATAGGACATCTGCTCGCCGCCACCCCAGACATGCTCGTCCGTCTCTGCGACGACGCGCAGCCAGAGGCGGTTGATCGTCTCGTCCAGCGCCGTCAGCCTGATGGCGTTGCCATCGAGCGTCAGGCGAAGGCGCGGCGCCTGTCCTGGCGCGGATGAGAGCGTGACGCTGTCGCCACTCACCTCGGCATGGCGCAGGGCCGTTCTCTCGATGACATAGTCCTCGATATCGAAATTGCCACGATACATGTCCATTCGTTCCTCGCCGAAACCGGCGAAGAAGGCCGGTTTATCGGGCGAATGGGAAAGGATGGTGCGGTTGCCGATCGCGATCGTGAAGCCGTCTTTGGTCGTTTCGAAATGCATGACTTAACCTTTTAGCCCTTGAGACCACCGGCGGTGAGGCCCGAGACGACCCGTTCCTGGAATATGACGATCAGAATGGCAACCGGCACGATGCCGACCACCAGTGCTGCCGAAATGACCGGCCAGGGGAAGGCGAACTCACCCTGATACAGCTGGATGCCGACGGGCAGGGTGCGAAGGGCCGGGTTGGAGTTGAAAGAGAGCGCCAGCAGAAACTCATCCCAGGCATTGACGAAAGCGAGAATGCCGGCGGTAAAGACGCCCGGCGCGCAGAGCGGCACGACGACCTTGAACAAGGCACCGATGCGGGTGCAGCCATCGATCATGGCGGCATTTTCGAGGTCGCGCGGAATGCTTTCGAAGAAGGATACCAGCATCAGCGTGCAGACCGGCAGCGACAGCACCGTGTAGGGCAGGATCAGCGCCGTCCAGCTGTTGAGCAGGTTGAGCGCCCGCATGATTTCGAACAGCGGCACCAGCAGCGTGACAAGCGGGAAGGTGGAAACGGCGATGATGAGCGACAGGATCAGCGCGCGGTATTTGAGGTTGAGCCGCGCCAGCGCGTACGCCGCCAGTACAGAAATCAGGATGGTGAGTGCGGTGGAGAGCAGCGCCACCATGAAGCTGTTAAACAGGAAGAGGTGCAACGGCTGATCGGAAAAGGCCTGCATGTAATTGGCAAGCGTCGGCGCGTGCGGAAACCATGTGATCGGTTTCACGGTCAGTTCTGCCTCGGTCTTCAGCGAGGTGAAGAGAATCCAGATCGCGGGGAAAAGGCCATTCACCAGAAGAATGGAGGCGGCGATGAAGCGCAGCGGCTTGCCGGAGAAGAAGGAGGACAGACCGGGGGAGGTGGCAACGGTGCTCATGGGTTTAGTCCTTCGTCCTGATAATGCGGAGGTAAACGGCGGTTACGCACATGGAAAGCGCAAACATCATGACCGCTAAGGCCGAACCGTAACCGAGATCGAGGAAGGAGACGGTGTTCTGGTGGATATACATGGCAAGCGTGGTGGTGGATGTGCCGGGTCCGCCGCCGGTCATCATGTAAGGGATATCAAAGGTTTGCAGCGCCGTGATCGTGCGGAAGATGAGTGCGACGACGATCGAGGGCTTGAGCAGCGGCAGGGTGATCTCGAAGAACTGCCTGATCTTGCCGGCGCCATCCACATCCGCTGCCTCGTAAAGCGAGCGCGGAATGGTCTGCAAGCCCGCAAGGATCATCAGCGCCATGAAGGAGGAGGTTTTCCAGATGATTGTCAGGCAGATGGCGGCAAAGGCCCAGTTCGGCGAGTTGAACCAGATGATGCCTTCAAAGCCGAGCCGGTTCAGCACATCATTGACCACGCCATATTCGTAATGGAAGAACCACGCGAAGATGAGGCCCGCAAAGGAGAGCGGCAGCGCCCAGGGGATCAGAAGCGAAAGCCGCATCGGCCATTGCATGGAGAAAGGCAGGTTGGCAAGCAGTGCAAGGCCAAGGCCCATGAAGAGCGCGCCGGGCACCGTGATCAGCGTGATCAGCACCGTATTCCAGGTCGTTTCCCAGAAGATCGGATCGTCGAACATCGCCGTATAGTTTTCAAAGCCGATGAATTCGGCCGGCAGACCTGAGGTCAGCGACAGGCTGAAGAAGCTGGTATAGACGAGCCGCGCCACCGGATAAACAATGATGAGCGACAGCAGGATCGCTGCGGGCGCCAGCAGTAACACGGCCAGCGACCGGTCGCCGAGATCGAGCCAGCGCGTCCAGCGCGGCAGCTGCTTTTCGTCCACCCGGACCATGGTTCTTTCCGGCATTGTCACCTTTGCCGCTCCCGCAACTGGATTCACGTCATCGTCTCCCGATCGGACCGGTTTATGTCCGGACCGTTTATCGCGCCGTTCAGGCGGCTTTATTCCTGTCAGTCGAAACGGCCGGAAAGGGCATGGCGCGCATGCCGCCTTCCGGCCTGAAGTTTAGCGCAGAACGCGCCGCAGACGGCTTTCCATCTGCTTTGCGCCATCTTCCGGTGTCATCACGCCGGCAAGAACGCCATTGACGGTGGTGCGGATCGTTTCGCTGACCTCGTTGTAACGCGGGGTAACCGGACGGGCCTTTGCCGTTTCAACGACGGGCAGGGCGTCCGCGAACCACGGGATTGTCTTGGTCACGTCCGCATCCTTGTAGAGTGCGGCATAGGTGGGCAGAAGTGCTGCGTTGATCGCCATGAACTTCGACACATCCTGACTGGAGAGATATTCCACCAGCTTCTTGGCTTCATCCTGCTGCTTGGAATAGGCGGAGACGCCGAATTCCCAGCCGCCGAGGCAGGTCGTCTGCTCACCGCCCTTGACGGCCGGCAGGCGGGCGACGCCGACCTTGTCGTTCACCTGCGATTCCTTGCCTTGGAAATGGGTCCAGGCGTAGGACCAGTTGACGGCGAAGAGCACCTTGCCGGCCTGGAATTCCTTGCGGGTGTCGTCGGTCGCCACTTCCGAAATGTTCTTCTTGGAAATGCCGTCGTCAACAAAGCTCTTCCACAGCTTTAGCGAATCCACGGCCGCCTTGTTGTCGAAATTCAGCTTGCCGTTTTCAACCAGAGACTTGCCTTCACTCCAGTAGGGCAGGAGGAAGGTGCAGACCGCGCCTTCGATCGCCTTGCCCTGGAAGGACAGGCCCTGAAGCTCGGGGTTCTTTTCGCCGTCCATCACCTTCTTGGAGGCTTCCTTCAGCTCATCCCAGGTGGTCGGCGGCTTGATGCCGTATTTGTCGAGCAGGTCTTTGCGGTAATAGAGAAACATCGAGTCGGCAAAGGCAGGCAGCGCCACGATCTTGCCGTTCACCGTATTGGCTTCGGCATAGGTCGGCAGATAGCCGGACAAGTCCTTGCCGGAGAAATCGCTGGTCCAGCCGGCGGTGGCGAATTGCGCGGGACGGATGACGTCGAGCATCAGCACGTCGAGGCTCGAATCCTTGGCCGACATGACGGTGTTGAGATATTGCGCCTGCATTTCCGAAGTATTGCCGCCGGTCTCGATGACTACCTTCACACCCGGCGTCTTTGCCTCATATTGATCAAGCGCCTTGCGCCAGATATCCGGCTGATGCTGGCTGGAAACGAAGATTTTCAGTTCGGCGTCGGCAAAGGCCTGTCCCGAAAAAGCGAGCATTGTTGCGCAGAGCGCTGCGCCCATGAGGGCTTTGCCCCTGATGGTTTTAAGTGTCATGTGTTCCTCCCGTTATTAAACCCTTGGCCGCAGCATTCTTGTCCGGCAATCAGTGGATCGAGCGTTCCGTCGTCGCGTCGAAAAGATGGACCTTGGATGGATCGACGCCGATCCGTATTTCCTCGTTCGGCGTTGGCCGAAGCTGCGGTGGCATCCGTGCGGTCAGCGCCGCGTCGCCGAGGCTGAAATGGACGAGCGTGTCCGAACCCAACGGTTCCACCACCTGCACCCGGACGGCAAGCTGGCTGTCAAAGCCCTCGGCGGGGCCGAAATGTTCCGGGCGAATGCCGACGATGACGTCTCGGCCTTCGAGCCCTGTTTCGCGCGATGGCCGGATGGCCGCCATCGGCAGGGAGTTGCCGTCGGAAAATGCCAGCCGGTCGCCATTGACCCTGGCGCGGGCGAAATTCATGGCGGGCGCACCGACGAAACCACCCACAAAGACGCTTTCCGGGCGGTTATAAACCTCATCCGGCGTACCAACCTGTTCGATATCGCCGCCGCGCAGGATGACGATGCGGTCGGCGAGCGTCATGGCCTCCACCTGATCATGGGTAACGTAAATGATCGTCGTGCCGAGCTGCTGATGCAGGTGTTTGATTTCCGTGCGTACCTGTCCGCGCAGCTTGGCGTCCAGGTTGGAAAGCGGCTCATCGAACAGGAAGACCTGCGGACGGCGTACTATGGCGCGTCCCATGGCTACACGCTGACGCTGGCCGCCGGAAAGCTGGCCGGGCCGCCGGTCGAGAAGGTGCTCGATGCCCAGCATCTTCGCCGCTTCATCGATGCTGGCATTGGCCTGGGAAGCGCTGACGCCGCGCACCTTCAGGCTGAAACCCATGTTTTCGCGCACCGTCTTGTGCGGATAAAGCGCATAGTCCTGAAACACCATGGCGATGTCGCGCTCGCGTGGCGGCAGCTGGTTGACGACACGGTCACCGATCTTCACCTCGCCGCCGGTAATGCTCTCCAGCCCCGCGACCATGCGTAGCGTCGTCGATTTGCCGCAGCCGGAAGGGCCGACGAACACGACGAATTCGCCATCGTTGATTTCAAGGTCGATGCCCTTGACGATGCGAAGCGCACCGTAACTCTTGTCCAGCTTGCGCAGGCTGACCGAAGCCATATTTTCCTCCTCACAACCGGCGCGCCCAGAATTTGAATGGACGCAATAGCCGGTATCAACCTTCAAGTTCCCCGTATCGCATCTTCGAAAATCGATCCCGATTGTCTGGCGATAGCGGGGATGGCGAAACGCCTGTCTCCCTGAGGACGTGATATTACCTTTCATAAAAAGGAAATCAATAGTGTATCAATTTTATTTCTGACAGAAATCAAAAACTAATAAGTCTTTGATTTTAAGAAATATAACTGCAAAATAACCCGCAGCGCGGGCCGTGGCGTGCTTGCCTCCCGTCAAATTCCTTCGTCCACGTGGATCACGCGAAATTTGCGTAATCTCAACGTATGCGAGAAACGTAGCGGGCGACGGTATGGTCGAACCAGGTCCATGAAACTTCGGCAACCGCTCCATCCTGCGCCTGGCTGAGGCGCAGAACCCGCGGCACAGAGGCGCCGGCTTTCTGGCCGAAAAAATCGGGTGTCCATTCGGGCGCGTCACCGAGATCGATGCGATCTTCCGCCTTCGATATCCAGAGATTGAGGCGGGTGCGGTAATAGAGATAAAGGGATTCCGACATGTTTTCGATGGTGATTGTGTCGACGTAAGAACCATCAAGCCAGATTTCCTCGATAGCTGCCGGTTTGCCGGCGATGCGCCGCAGGCGGCGTATCCTGTGCCCTTCTGTCGAGGTGCCGAAGGCCGGCAGATCGGCTGGCTTGGCAAGGCGGGCCACATCCAGAACCTCTGCCGTCGGCAGGCCGCCGCCTTCGATCAGTTCAAGCCGGAAAAAGGCGTAGACGCTTTGCGGATCGCTGACGGCGCGGATGTAATTGCCGGAGCCCTGCACGCGCTCGAGAAGACCGCGCTCCTGCAATTCGGCAAGCGACTTGCGCAGCGTGCCGACGGCGATGCCCAGATCTGCCGCCATGTCGCGCTCCGGCGCCAGCTTTTCGCCATCGATCAGCCGGCCCGCCGCCACCTCGCGCACCAGCATTTCAGCGATCTGCATATACATGGGCAGGCTGCCTCCAGTGTGTTTCATGATGCAGTTTCCTCCGCCGAAACAAAAATTGATACATCATTGATTTACATATTTCTTGATGTTATGCAAGAAAAACGAGAGCGGCCCTGAGGAGGAATTGCATGACCGTCGTACCCGTTACATCCGCTGATCTCGATGCTGCCGAGGTCTCCTGGTTTTCCGCTTTGTGTTCCGATGATTACGCCTATCTCGGCGTGCCGGATGGTAGCCTGCGTTCCAGCTTCGAACATTGCTCCGATATCGTCAAAAAAGCCGAGCAACTCGGTTTTCGCAACATTCTCTGCCCTTCGTCCTATCAGGTCGGGCAGGATACGCTGAGCTTCGTTGCGGGCTGCGCGCCGATCAGCGACCGCATCAATTTCCTCGCGGCGATCCGTTGCGGCGAGATGCAGCCGATCATGCTGGCGCGGACCGTGGCAACGCTCGACCACATGCTGAAGGGCCGCCTGACGCTCAACGTCATCAGCTCGGATTTCCCCGGTGAAGTGGCCGACAGCGCCTTCCGTTACAAGCGCAGCCACGAGGTCGTCGAGATCCTGCGTCAGGCCTGGACGCGCGACACCATCGACCATGACGGCGAGATTTACCAGTTCAAGGGTGTGTCGACCGAACCGGCAAGACCGTATCAGCAGAATGGCGGCCCGCTTCTCTATTTCGGCGGTTATTCTCCCGACGCGCTGGAACTTTGCGGCGCACAGTGTGACGTCTATCTGATGTGGCCGGAGACGAAGGACCAACTCGCGGACCGCATGCGCGCCGCCCATGAGCGCGCCGCCGCCCATGGCCGTACGCTGGATTATGGCCTGCGTGTTCACATGGTGGTACGCGATACCGAAAAGGAAGCCCGCGAATATGCCGACCACCTGGTCTCCAAGCTCGATGACGAATATGGCCAGCTGATCCGCAACCGTGCCCATGACAGCGGCTCGCTCGGCGTGTCGCATCAGGCACGGGCCCGCGAACTCGCCGACAAGTTCGGTTATGTCGAGCCCAATCTGTGGACCGGCATCGGCCGGGCGCGCTCCGGCTGCGGCGCAGCACTTGTCGGTTCGACGGATCAGGTTCTTTCGGCGCTGGAGGAATACCAGAAGATGGGTATCCGCGCCTTCATCCTCTCCGGTTATCCGCATCTCGACGAAGCGGAACATTTCGGCACCAAGGTTCTGCCGCAGATGAAAACCTGCTCCCTGCCGCATGCCTACGGCCGGGTGCCTTCTGAAACGCCTGCTACGCCGCTCGGCAACGGGGAACGCCACTGATGGAACGTATCGCTCTTTCTGACAAACTCGAACTCAGCCGCATCGTTTATGGCATGTGGCGCATCGGTGACGATGCCGACACCTCGCCGGCGCATGTGCAGGCGAAGATCGAGGCTTGCCTTGCGCAGGGCATCACCACCATGGATCAGGCCGATATTTACGGTGGGTACACGGCGGAAGCCATTCTCGGCGGCGGCCTGAAGGCGGCGCCCGGACTGCGCGACAAAATCGAAATCGTCACCAAATGCGGCATCGTCGCGCCGGCCGGCCGACACTCCTCCGCTCGCGTCAAGCATTACGATACGACGGCCGGCCACATCAACGTCTCGGTCGAAGCCTCGCTGCGCGACATGGGAACCGATCATGTCGACCTGCTGCTCATTCACCGTCCGGACCCGCTGATCGATGCGGAAGAAACCGGCAAGGCGCTGGATGCGCTGGTCGCTTCCGGCAAGGTCAAGGGGGTGGGCGTCTCCAACTTCCGTCCGTGGGATTTTTCGCTGCTGCAATCGGCCATGAGCAACCGGCTCGTGACCAACCAGATCGAAATGAGCCTTCTTGCCACCGACACCTTCACCAATGGCGATCTCGCCTATCTGCAGGAAAAGCGTGTCTCGCCCATGGCCTGGTCGCCGCTCGGCGGCGGTTCGCTGTTTTCAGGCGCGTATGGCGGCACCATGGCTGCCCTGCAGCGCATCGGCAAGGAACAGGGTGTCGATGCAACGGCTGTCGCCATCGCCTGGCTGCTGCGCCATCCGGCAAAGATCGTGCCGGTACTGGGTACCAATAATCTCGAACGTATCAGAACCGCGGCCGATGCGCTTCGCGTGACGATGGACCGTCAGACCTGGTTTGAACTCTACACCCTTGCGATTGGAAAAGAGGTGGCGTGATGACAGTTGTAGAGGCAATCAAGATGCCCAATGAGCATGTATTCGTTCCCGGCGGCGAGAACAGCCGCAGCTTTCGCAACGCGCTCGGCGCTTTCACGACAGGTGTCACGGTGGTGACGGCAACGACGCCGGAAGGCCCGATCGGCATGACGGTCAACAGCTTTGCGTCGGTATCGCTCGATCCGCCGCTGGTGTTGTGGTCCCCGGCGAAAAGTTCGTCACGCCATCCGGCTTTCAGTGAGGCGACCCATTTCGCCATCCATGTGCTGAGCGCTGATCAGGATGTGCTGAGCGCCCGTTTCACCCGCAATGGCCGCGCTTTCGATGATCTGGACTGGGAAATCAATGACGAAGGTGTGCCGGTCATTCCCGGAACGCTTGCCCGTTTTGAATGCCGGCAAGCTGCGGCCCATGATGCGGGTGATCACACCATCATTGTTGGCGAAGTGCTGCGCGCCGCCCATCGCGATGGTGATCCGCTGTGCTTTTCCGGCGGGGCCTTCGGGCGCTTTTCCAGGCAATAGACAGAACGGGATTTTCCCGTTCGATATCGAGAGAGATTTACTCTTGGTTGTTTAACGGAGCACGCCTGTCGTGCTCCGTTTCTGTTTTCGTCTGTCAGTAAAAACCGCGCTTTTGCTATTCATACTGGAAATCATCTTCCAAACTGTCCTAGTTGATTTGACTTATTAACAGATGATTCGCGGGATCGCGAGAAGACCGCGCTGCGCAGTTGAGGGAGACTGGATGTCCGCTGGTTTCTGCCATGTTTCGGAAGGGAAAGCCTGTCCGACTGCGGAAATGCGTGGAGTGGCGCTCGGCCGATTCCTCATCTGCGGGGCAACGGGTCTTTCCTTTCTGACATTGTCACTTGCCGCCGTATCGGATGCCGTCGCGGAAACATTGCTCTGGACAGGCCCCGACGGGGCTGAATGGTTCACCGACGCCGCCTGGGGGCCGTCGCACCGCGTGCCGAATGCGGGCGATGACGCGATGATCAACGCCTATGGCCCGGTCATCACGATAGGCACCAACGCTGAAGCGCATCAATTGTCGATAGGCAATGCTCCGGGCGACGGCACGCTGGTGGTGCAGGGCGGCTTGCAGACGAACTCGGTTATTCTCGGTGCTACCGATGGCTCATCCGGCACCGCAAGTTTCATCGGCGCGAACTGGGCGAATGATGGTGACGTCTCCGTCGGCGGCAACGGAACGGGCAGCCTTCTTCTGCTGCACGGTACGACGGCATCGTCGGAAAATATCTATGTTGGCGAGAGCGGGACGGGAAGCGGCTCCCTCAAACTCGATAATTCGTCGACCCTGACCATCGCCGACACTGTTTTTGCGGGTTACAATAGCTGGTCGTCATCCGCAGCGGGTGGTAGCGGCAATGTGGAGGTCCTTGGCGCCAGCTCGCTGTACAGTGCCAATGGCGTGCTGGCAAACGACCCCGATACCGTGGGAACAGCGTTGGTTTCCGGTGGAGGCAGCAGCTGGAACATGTCATCGGACCTGGTTGTTGGTGAGGCGGGCGTTGGCACGCTCACCATCACCGGTGGCGGCATGGTTATCAGCCAGACAACGACTGTAATCGCGGATCTGAATTCCGCAGACGGCAGTAGCGTGACAGTCAGCCGTCTGGGTTCCTCGCTGCAAAGCGATTCGCTCGTCGTCGGCAATGGTGGAGCTGCAAAGCTTCTGGTCGAAGCCGCGGCAACGGTCACCAGTGGCGAGGCCATTATCGGCCGCCATTCGGCAAGTGAGGCAACGGTGACGGGCGACGGCTCGAAATGGACGACCGGCGATTTGCAGGTCGGAGGCGACACCTCCGATCCGGGCGGCGCGGCCGGCAACGGCACGCTCAACGTCACGGCAGGCGGTTCCGTGGAGAGCACTGTTGCGCACCTTGGCGTCGTCGCAGGCGCAACCGGCTATGCCATCGTGGATGGAAAGGGGTCGGTCTGGACCGTCGACCGAAACAGTCTCGAGGTGGGGGTGAGTGGCACGGGTTCGCTGGCGGTGACAGGCGGCGGCCTTATCGATGCAGCGAATATCATCATCGGAACTAGTACAGGCGGCATTGGCTCGGTCCGGGTGTCGGGGGCAGACAGCACGGTGAAAAGCCGCTCCGATCTCAATGTCGGCCTTTACGGCAACGGTTCCATGACCGTCGAGGCCGGTGGCGCCGTTAAAAGCCGTGACGGTTATGTTGCCACCTATGGCGGGTTCACTTCCGCCGTGACGGTAACAGGCGACGGATCGAGCTGGGAGATGACCGGCACTTTTTTTGTCGGATACGCAAGCGGGGCCACGGGAAATGTGACGGTAAGCAACGGCGGCGCCATCAGGGCAACTGGGGTCACCCTCGGGGATCTTGCCGGCGCTTCCGGCACGATGACGATCACCGGAGCCGGTTCCAACGTCACCGCTTACGTCGACAATGGCACGGTAAATTCCGGCTCTGTCGATGTTGGCTTTCAAGGCTCCGGAAACTTGAGCGTTGCGAACGGCGGATCGCTTAATGCTTATAATCTTTATGTCGGCAATGGGTTGGGATCGAGTGGCGCGGTTCTGGTCAGCGGCGTGGGATCACATGTCTCCGTTGATGGCCTTATGGTTGTCGGCAGTGCCGGAAACGGTTCCGTTGAGATAACGGGGGGCGCGTCGCTTGCTGCCCCCACCATCCTCATCGCCACGGCGGCGGGTTCTACGGGGGTGTTGAGTATCGGTGCAGGCTCCGGCCAAACGGCGCGGTCCGCGGGTGCGGTCGAGGCCCGTGCGATCGCCTTCGGCGCTGGGAACGGCAGTATCGTTTTTAATCATTCCGAGACGAGCTATACGCTGTCCGCCGATATTTCAGGTGCGGGCAGGGCGGTTGCCGAGGCTGGTGTCACCACGCTTTCGGGCAATAACAGCTATTTCGGCGGAACCACCATTTCGGCCGGTACGCTGAAAGGAACCGCGAAAAGTTTCGGCTCCGGCGGCATCGTCAATAATGCCGAACTCGTCGTTGACGGTGGGGGCACGCTTTCCAATGCCATAAGCGGCACTGGCAGCTTCGAAAAGACCGGCGACGGCAATCTGCTCCTGACCGGAAACAGCACCTATTCCGGCGCAACCGCGGTTTCTGCTGGAAAGCTGAGCGTGAACGGTTCGCTTGCAAGCGCCGTCTCGGTCGGTAGCGGCGCGACGGTCGGCGGCACCGGCACCATTGGCGGTCTGACCGTCAGTTCAGGCGGCACGCTAGCGCCCGGCAATTCCATCGGCACGCTGACGTCCACGGGCAATGCGACATTTGCAAGCGGCTCCACCTATGCGGTCGAAATCGATGCGGACGGCAGTTCCGACAGGCTTGCCGTGACCGGTACGATTACCATCGCAAACGATGTCAGCCTTATTGTCACGCCGCTTGGCGGCCATTCTGCCTACAGCCTTGGCACGCGATACACGATCCTGACGGCGACGGGCGGAGTGACCGGCACATTTTCAAGTGTTGACGAAAGTTTCGCCTATCTGACCGCAAAGGTCACACAGAGTGGCGATGATGCTACCACCTATCTTTCTTTCCTCAGGACATCACCCGATGCCGGCTTACTGGCCGCCGCGACATCGACTGCCAATGCGCGGGCAGCCGCCAATGCCGTCGAGGCGCTCGGAGAAACCTCGCCGCTCTATGAAGCGGCGCTCTTCTTGCAGCAGGGCGAAACGCAAGGGGCTTTCTCGCAGCTTGCCGGAGAAATCCATCCCTCGCTTGCCATGGCCTTGATCAATCGCAGCGGGCAAAGCCGGGATGTCATTCTCAACCGGCTGCGCAGCGCTTTCGAGGGTGTCGATGCGCGCCCAATCCTGCCGGTCGCTTATGCGGAAGGCGGTCAGAACCCTTTTGCAGTTGATGATGGCGCGCTTAGCTTCTGGTCCAGCGGTTTCGGTTCTCGCGGGCGTATCGATAGCGACGGCAATGGTTCATCCGTCGACATGAACGGCGGTGGCATCCTGTTCGGCCTGGATGGAGAACTCAGCGATAGCTGGCGCGCCGGGGTTGCGGCCGGTTATGGCCATGACGGTATCAAGCAGACCGCGCTTGCCGCCTCGGCCGATGTGGACAGCTATTATCTGGCCGCTTATGCGGGCACGGTGATCGGTCCCGCTTCTTTGCGGCTCGGCGCAATCCATGCTTTTCAGGATGCCGAAACCCGCCGCTCGATTTCTTTCTCGACGCTGCAGGAGAGCCTTTCCGCAAGTTACGGTGGTTCCACCTCGCAGGTCTTTGCCGAAGCAGCCTGGCGTTTCGATTTCGATCTCACCCATATCGAGCCCTATGCCAATATCGCCTATGTGAATACACGCACGGACGGCTTCCAGGAGAAGGGTGGCATCGCCGCTGTTTCCGCCAGCTCTGCCCGTTACGACCAGCTATACACCACGCTCGGTGCGCGGATCAGCCGCGATATAGCGCTTGAAGGCATGCTCGGCCGCGCGATGTTCGATCTGGCGTGGCGTCACAATTATGGCGATACGGCCATGGGCAGCAGCCTGTTCTACGAGGGTGGCGGTGTGTTTTCGGTTGCGAGCACTTCGAGCCCGCGCGATGCAGCGATATTGAACCTGGGGCTGAGCTATGATCTCACGCCATCGGCCACTTTGACATTCCGTTATGGTGCAGTTTTCGGGGCTGGCGTGCTGGATCAATCCGCTGCCGCCGAACTTGGAGTTCGTTTCTGATGGGACATAGCCAGATGCGAATCGTGAAAGCGGCGCTTGCGGTTTTTCTTTGCGCCGGTGCCACGGCGGGTGAGGCGGTTGCGCAGGAGGCGGAAACCGCAGCGCGCCTCCATGAGGTTCACGGAAGCTGGCAGCTTGCCTGTGCGGCTGCCGCAAAAAAAGACAGTGCCGATGCCGCGTCCTCAACAGGAGGAGAGGCGAAACCACCTTGCGCCATCGCCCAGGTTCAGCTGGAGGAAAAAACCCGCAAGCTGGTCGTCTCCGTGGAGTTCCGGCTGGACGATGCCGCAACGCCGGACAGACTTACCGGCACCATGGTGCTGCCTTTCGGTCTGGCCGTCACCAAGCTTTTTTCGGTGAAATCGGGAAATATGCGCTTGCAGGAAGTGCAGGTCAGCACATGCCTGCCGGTTGGCTGCATCGTGTCCTTCACGCCCTTCATCGAGCTCGTCTCGGCGCTGAAAGCGGAACAGACGCTCACCATCGAGGCGCCTGATCTGCAGGGCCGCATTGTGTCGTTCCAGCTGCAGGGCAAAGGTTTTCCCGAGGCGCTGAAACGCCTCGGGGAAGTGCGTTAGGCCGCCACGGAATCCGGTTCGGCCTTCCCACGCGGTTTTTGCTGTTCTGCATGGGGCTCAACGTTTTTCTTGCGGGAAAAAAGCCCGGTGAGGAAGTGGCCGAACCGGTCCATCTCCACGAAGATCACAGGTGTGATGAACAGCGTCAGTAGTTGCGAGACGATGAGACCACCGACCACGGCGATGCCGAGCGGCTGGCGCAGTTCCGAACTTGCGCCGGAGCCGAGCGCGATGGGCAGTGCGCCCAGCAATGCGCAGAAGGTGGTCATCATGATCGGCCGGAACCGGCGCACGCAGGCTTCGTGAATGGCGATTGCGGGCGGTTCCGCCTTTTCGCGCATCAACTCCACCGCCACGTCGATCATCATGATCGCGTTTTTCTTCACGATACCGATCAGCATCAAAAGGCCGATGAGCGCGATGATCGAGAAATCCATGCCCATCACTTTCAGCGCCACAAGAGCGCCAAAGGCTGCGGCCGGCAGGCCGGAGAGGATGGTCAGCGGGTGGATGAAGCTTTCATAGAGCACGCCCAGCACCACATAGATGGTCAGCACTGCCGCCAGAATGAGGATGCCGGTATTGCCCTGGCTCTGCTGGAAGATCGCCGCCGTACCGCCATAGCTGGTGAACACATCCTGCGGCAGGCCGATCGTGGTCTTGATCTGGTCGATCCGGCTTGTGGCATCGGAAAGCGCCACGCCATCCGGCAGGTTGAAGGAGATGGTGGTGGAGACGAGCTGGCCCGTCTGGTTGATGGTAACCGGCGCCTGCGTACGGGTCAGCGAGGCGAAGTTGGAAAGCGGAACCAGAACTCCCGATTTTGCCGAAAGAATATTGATATCGCTGAGGAAATCGTCATTCCAGGATTTGGAGCTGTCGAATTCCACGATGACGTCGTAGCTGTCGCCGGTCGACTGGATTTGTGCTGCGGTATAGCCGCCGAAGGACATTTCCAGTGTCTTGCGCAACTGGTCATTGGTGATGCCGAAGGCGGCCGCTTTTTCCGGATCGACGGAGATCGTCGCGGCAATCGCCCCGTTCTGGGCGTCGGTGGTGACGGCGGTGAATGTGTGGTCGCGGCGCATCGCCTCCATCAGCTTGTTCGACCATTCATTGGTCGTATCGGCATTCAAGCCCTGAACGACGAGCTGATATTGGCTGGCGGAACTGCGTCCGCCGAAACGCAGGCTCTGCTGCGGGTTGATATAGGTGCGAATGCCCGCCACTTTCGACGTGGCCTGACCCAGTTCGGTCAGCACCTGGCTTATCGGTGCGCGTTCTTCCTTTGGCTTCAATTCCACGAACATCGAACCATTGTTCAGCGGATTGCGTGAATTGCCGCCGACGATGGAGGTGACATGCACGACGGCCGGGTTCTTGCGGATCTGATCGGCAACCTGCGCCTGAAGATCGCGCATCGCCGTATAGGAAATATCCTCACGCGCCTGTGTCGAGACCGAAAGACGGCCAATATCTTCCTGCGGGAAGAAGCTGGAGGGCAGGGTTTCGAACAAGTAGACTGAAGCGGCGACCGAGGCGAGAAATGAGGCAAGCACGATGCGGCGGTGGGAAAGGCACCAGCCGACGGCCTTGCCGTAGAGGCGAAGCGTGCGCTCGAAGCCGGCATCGAACCAGCGGATGATGGCCGGCGGCCGCGAGGAGTGGCCCGACAGGCGCGAAGCAAGCATCGGCGTCACCGTCAGTGAAACCAGCGCCGAGGCCATGATCGCCAGCGTGACGACCATGCCGAACTCGTTGAAGAGCCTGCCGATCACGCCGCCCATCAGCAGAATGGGAATGAAGACGGCCACCAGCGAGACGGACATGGACAGGATGGTGCCGCTGACTTCCGCCGCCCCCTGCAAGGCCGCCTCACGCATGGGCAGGCCTTTTTCATGCAGGCGCAGGATGTTCTCCAGCATAACGATGGCGTCATCCACCACCAGGCCCACCGATAGCGTCAGCCCGAGCAGCGAGATATTGTCGATGCTGTAGCCCAGAACATACATCATGCCGAAAGCGGTGATGAGCGACAACGGTACGGCAAGGCCCGGAATGATGGTCGCCGTCAGGTGCCCGGTGAAAAGATAGATGACCGCAACCACCAGCCCGATGGTGAGGAACAGGGTGAACTGAACGTCAGAGATCGCATCTTTGATGGCAGTCGAAGCGTCGTTCATGACGTGGATATTGACGGATGGCGGCAATTGCTGTTGCAGCGCCGGCAGCTTGGCCTTGATGGCATCAACCACTTCGACGGTATTGGCATCCGGCTGCCGCTGCACGGCAAGAATAATGGCCTGTTCGCCATCGAACCAGCTGCCGGCATTGGTATTGTCGATGCTGTCGGTGACGTTGGCGATATCGCCGAGATGGATCGGCGCGCCATTATTCGTGGAGACGACCAGCGAGCGGAAGGCGGCCGCATTGGTGCGCTGGGTATCGGCCTCGATGGTCAGGCGCTGATTGTCGGTCTGCAAGGCACCAACGGGCACCTGATTGTTCGCCTGAGTGATGGCCGTTGTGACGGTATCGACACCGAGCCCTCTTGCCTGAAGCTGCGTTGGATCGAGACCAATGCGCACCGCATAGGTTTGCGCACCATAGATGCTCACCTGTGCGACGCCCGAAATGGTGGAGAGAAGCGGTGAGATGATGTTTTCGGCGATCTCATCCACCTTGCTGGTCGGCATTTCCTTGCTGTTGACGGCAAGCAGCAGCACCGGCGCATCGGCCGGATTGGTCTTGCGATAGCTTGGGGTCGTCGTCATGTTGCTCGGCAACTGCCGTTGCGCCCGCGAAATGGCGGCCTGAACATCGGCTGCTGCGGCGTCGATATCGCGGTTGAGATCGAACTGCAGCACGATCGAGCTGTTGCCAAGCGTGTTGGTGGCGCTGATTTCGCTGACGCCGGGAATGGTTTCGAACTGCTTGACCAGCGGCGTGGTGACCGATGTGGCCATGGTTTGCGGCGAGGCGCCAGAGAGCGACGAGGAGACGTTGATCGTCGGAAAATCCACCTTTGGCAGGGCAGCGACGGGCAGCAGGCGGAAGCCGGCAAGCCCGGCGAGCACAAGGCCGATGGCGAGAAGTGTGGTGGCGACGGGGCGGTTGATACAGAAATTAGGGATCATTGGCCGCCAACCTGTTCCTGCGGAATATTGGCGGCCAGATTGGCAGCCGCACCGCCCTTGTCCGAGAATTGCTCGACCACCGTCTGGCCATCGGCAAGTTCGGACTGACCTTCAACGATGATATGTTCGCCGCCATTGAGGCCGCTGGCAATGGCGGTGAGATCGCCATTCGAGCGGGCAACTTGCACCGGCGTCATATGGGCATGGTGGTCGTTATCAACCGTATAGACGAAATTGCCCTTTGGCCCGGGCCGCACGGCGACAGTCGGCACCACGATCATTTCATCGTCCGAGACGAAGTGGGCGGTGACGTTCACCGACTGGCCGGGCCACAAAAGACCGCGGTCATTCTTGAACTCCGCTTTTGCCAGCACGGTGCCCGAGGTCTGGTCCACCGTATTGTCGTAAAAACGCAGGACGCCGCGCATGGGCTCGCCACCCGTCGCCGCTGGATCGACATCAACGGCGGTTTCTTTTGTCACGCCTTCACGCAATTGCGGCAGGTAGCGCTGGGAAAGCCGGAAACTCACCGAGATCGGATCATATTTGGTAATCGTCACGATATTGACGCCTGCGCTGAGGTAGGCACCGGGGCTGACGGTGATGTCGCCGAGCCGCCCGTCGAACGGGGCACGGATTTCCATATGTTCAAGCGTCACCTGATCTGAGGCGAGCGCTGCCTTGTCGGCATCGATCTTGGCGCTGGCGCCGTCGCGTGCTGCCCTGGCCTGATCCAGTACCTGTTGCGATTCCGCGCTTTGCTTGACAAGATTGGTGGCGCGCTGGAAGGCGGCCTCGGTCTGCTCCAGCGTCGCCTGGTCGGCGGCGATATTGGCCTTGTCCTTGTCGACGGCGGCACGGGCGATGCGATCATCCAACTTGAGGATCAGATCGCCCGACTTGATATGCTGGCCGTCCTTCGCACTGATTTCCGTGACGAGGCCGGCCTGAAGCGGGGCGATATTGGTGATATCGGCCGCAACTGCCCATCCCGTCGCCGTTGCATCCATCGGCAGCGTCGCCTTGGCAACGGCGATGGTGCTGACCGTGGGCGGCGCGCCATTGCGACGTCCGCCGCCCTGTCTTTGTCCCGACTGCCGGGCCGGCTGGCCGTTTTGGGAGGATTGCGCTGCGGTTTCGGCGCCGGGCTGCGGAGACGCGCTGGAAAATTGTTTGAGATAGGGAGTTTGATCGAGCGGCAGGCGATCCCTAAAATACCAGGTACCGGCGGCTGCAATGGCAAGAACGCTAAGGGCGGTCCAGAAACGTTTCATCTGACGATTCCGCGTAATGAGAGTACATGTTTCCCGAACATGTGCGGCAAGCCTTGGGAGCAGCTTTCCCCCACAAGACACCCAATGCGCTGCGAAATCACCTTAAACTTTTGTAATGGCGGCGACAATGCCCAGGGCTGCAGCGCCTTACCGCGCAGGGGCTGGAGCACTTTTGGGCAAGGTTGCCCGGTCATCGTCAGGTTCGGCCAATGAAAAAAGCCGCCTCGTTTCCGGGGCGGCTTTGATGGGCGTCGGGATGCCGAGTATCAGAAGGCTCGGATGGCGTTGCGCGTCGTCAGCACGTCCTCTGCAACATTGCCCGTCGTTGCCGGAACGGAGCCGACGAGATCCAGGAACTTGTAAAGTTCTGTCGCCTGCGAATTGGTGACGTAGATGATGTCGCGATCCTGCATCGGGAACTTCGTGGTGGCGAAGAAGGTCGACGGATCGCGCAGATTGGCGCGGAAGATGACCGGAATTTCTTGCCCGGGGAATTTCGAGGTATCGATGCCGAGCTTCACGAGAAGATCGCGTCTCACGGTACGATAGATATAGACCTGCGCGGGGTCTGCGCGGGAATCGAGCAGGCCGCCGGCTTTGCCGAGCGCATCCGAAAGCTTGAGGCTGGCGTCCTCGAACTCGAAACGTCCGTTCAGGCCGGAAGCGCCGAAGGCGAGATATGTGCGGCGCTCACGCTCCACCATGATCGTGTCGCCCGGAACCACGTAGATGTTTTCCGATGGGGTGCTGACGAGGTGGTTGTAGTTGATGCGCGCAGTCTTGCCGCGGCGGATCAGTGTGACGTAGGATTCGATATTCGGCGCGCTCAAGCCTTTGGCATAGGAGATGACGTCGAGAACGCGGTCTCCCGCTTCCGAAAGCTGAACCTTTGTCGGCTCCTTAACATCGCCCAGCACCGATGCCTGTGCGGAGCGGCTGGAAATCTTGGTGATGAGAACCTGCGGTTCGATGGCGCGGTTGGCGAGCCGCTCCTCGATTTCGGTCTGCACATTCTCGACATTGCGGCCGGTGGCGCGGATCTTGCCGGCATAGGGAACGCTGATATTCCCCTCGCGGTCCACCGTCTGGTTCGGCAGGCTGATGAAGTTGCCGGGACGGCTGCCGGCCTCGCTTGGAATGAACAGGCCACCTGCCTGGCTTTCAAAGATCGCCACCTGCACCACGTCGCCGACACCCATCGGCAGTGCCGGCACGCCACCCTTGCCGCCGCCGAAGCTGCCGAGCAGGGTCGTATTGGTGGTATCTCCCACGTAATTGAGAACGGCGCTGTTGACGTCGATCAGGGCGTAATCGACGCCTGCGGTCTTGTGTTTGTCCTTGGACGCAAATTTTACGGAAGCGTTGGATTCGATCGTCGCCGCATCAGGGCCGGAGGCCGCAGTGACCGTGCAACCCGAAAGTGCTGCAGAGGCAAGCAGGATCGAAACATTCAATAAACGCATTTGGTCCTCAAAATAAATTCCGTCCGAAAAAGTGAAAATAGTCCGGACACCGTATAAGTTATTAAAAATAAGCGCTTCTTACATGACACCGGTAAAGGAAATCCCAACCGGCATTACATCCCTTCAGCGGAATCGCATTCGAAGATGTTTAATTCCCCCAATCAGGCATATGCCTAATTTAAGGCGATGCTTCAAGTTCTTCATCGCTCAACCGCCCCGGAAAAATCCGGATCAGGCGCGATATTCAAACTCCCCGACGGTATCAGTATTGTTGCTCTTCAATATTCAGTTATCGTCATAATCTCTTTGATTGCTGCATCGCGCTAGTGCAGTTTTGTCACGCTTGCGCGGTTTCTTTTTCGGTTGACGTTGGTGACGTCTAATCAATTGTTTTGTAAAAGACTTTTACATTCAAGGCACACCAAGCTGAGTACTTGGCGGTGATGATGAGCTTTGGCGTGGACGGGAAATCCGGTTCAGGCCCGCTCAGCCAGGGCGAAATTCACCGTATCTGCGAATTCCCTCAGGAAGCGCTCGCGCGAGAAGCGGGCGGCATTGTCGACGCAGGCACTCTTGTCGAAACGGTCGGAATTGTCGACGAATTCCTGGACCGCGGCACAGATCGCCTCCGGTGTCTGCTCGCCGAAATAAAGGCCGGTCGGCTGGTTTGAAGCGCCGAGTGGAATGACGGTTTCCAGCACGCCGCCCTTGCCATAGGCGATGACCGGGGTACCCAGCGCCTGCGACTCGACGGGAACGATGCCGAAATCATCTTCAGCGGCAAAAACGAAAGCCTTGGCTTCCGCCATGTATTTGTGAAGCTCCTCATTGCCGACAAAACCGAGGATTTCGACATTAGGCGTGGCGATGTCGCGGATGCGTTTCATGTCCGGCCCGTCGCCGATCACGACAAGCCGTTTGTCGGGCATCTTCGCAAAGGCCTCCACGATCAGGTGCACTTTCTTGTAGGGCACCAGCCGTGAGGCGGTGACGAAATAATCGCCTTTCCTGTCGGAAGGGGAAAGATGCGCGGTATCGACAGGCGGATAGATCACCGTGGAATCACGCCCATAACATTTGCGCACGCGGCTGCGGATGAATTTGGAATTCACCGTCATCAGATCGACGCCATGGGTGGTGCGGATATCCCACATGCGAATGTAGTGCAGAATGGCGCGCGCAATCCACGAGGCGAAGCCGCGATTGAGCCGGGTTTCCTTGAGGTATTGATGCTGGAGATCCCAGGCGTAGCGAATGGGGCTGTGGATATAGGAGACGTGAAACTGGCCGGGACCGGTGATGACGCCCTTGGCGACCGCATAGCTGGAGGAGATGACGAGGTCATAACCGCTAAGATCGAACTGCTCGATAGCGAGCGGCATAAACGGCAGATAGGAGCGATATTTCTTTCGGGCGAAGGGCAGCTTCTGGATGAAGGAGGTGTTGACGGGACGCCCGCCGAGAAAGCCCCGGTCGCGCTCGCTCATGAAATCGACGAGGCAATAGAGGTCCGCGTGAGGATAAATTTCGAGAAGGTTGTGAAGCACTTTCTCGGCCCCACCTCGGTCGGTGAGCCAGTCATGCACGATAGCCGTCTTCATAATTTCCTCAATAATTTCAACGTAATAAAAATTTATTGTCCGCCTTTGAACAAGCTCGGCGGTATCGAATATCAGGTCTGTCTGCAGCCCTTGAAAACACGGCTGCGGGAAGGCGAATAAGGTAAAGATAAATAAGAATGGGCGGTTATGTCTGTCCTAGTCCGATCTTCAATAACACTTCCTTCGCAAATGCGAAACAACCAAGCTGCGTAATTCTCCACCGGCGTCTCCCTCGCGAATGCGTGCAGCAATATCCTCCCTGCCGGCTCGCTCCTTTTTGTTCCCCCGAAAAATCCTGTTTCCAGTTTGGCGATACCGGAAATCCGTCATCGCGCCGCATGGTCATTGACAAGACGTCTTATCGAGATATTCTGTTATAAAGATGTATATAACATAATAATGGAATATCGAGTTGGAACAAAGAGCTGGGAGCTTGACCATGAGACGTAAAATTGCATTTCTCGCCACCGCCGCGCTGTTGCTGGCGCCGGGTGTTATGATGGCTGCGGAGAAGGGTGGCGTCATCAATGTCGCGACGATCGGTGAGCCCCCGACACTCGACCCGATGGCCTCGACCGCCGATCTGGTCGGCATCGTCACGCAGCATATTTTCGAGACGCTCTACACCTTCGACAAGGGCTGGAAGGTGACGCCTCTTCTGGCCGAAAGCCTGCCTGAGATCAGTGCGGATAGCAAAACCTATACGATCAAGCTGCGTCAGGGCATCAAGTTCCATGACGGCAGCGACATGACCTCGGAAGACGTCGTCGCCTCGCTCGGCCGGTGGATGAAGATCGCATCGCGCGGCAAGCAGGCCGCCGGTTTTATCGACAATATTTCTGCACCCGATGCCGGAACGGTGACGATTACCCTTAAGCAGCCCTATGCGCCGCTGACCTCGCTGCTGGCTTTCAACAATTCGGCAGCCATCATCCTGCCGGCTGAAAAGCAGGCGGAGCCGATGGCCGAATTTGTCGGCACCGGCCCCTATATGCTGAAGGAACGCAAGGCGGACCAATATATCCAGCTCGTGCGTTTTGATGGCTACAAGTCCCGCGATGGCGAAAGCGACGGTTATGGTGGTGCGCGCCATCAATATCTCGACGAAATCCGCTTCGTTCCGGTGCCCGATCCCAATACCCGCGTCGAGGCGGCCGTCTCAGGTCAATATGATTATGTCGATTCCATTCCGGTGGAGTCCTTCGAAAAGGTGAAGTCCTCGTCAGCCTCGCAGCCCATGATGCTGAAGCCATTCGGTTTCCCGGTCTTCGTGTTCAACACCAAGGAAGGACTTGCTTCCAAGCTCGAGGTCCGCAAGGCCGTAACCGAAGCGCTGAACATGGAGGACATGCTGGCCGCCGCTTTCGGCAGCAACGATTTCTACGCCCTTGACGGCGCCTATTATCCCGACAATTTCTCCTGGCACACGGAAGAGGGCGTCGACGGCAATTATAATGTCGGCAACCCGGAGGCAGCAGCCGAAAAGCTGAAGGCAGCCGGTTATAATGGCGAGCCGCTGCGCATCCTCACCAGCCGCCAATATGAATTCCATTACAAAATGGCGCAGGTGGCGGCGGAATATCTGAAGCTTGCCGGCTTCAAGGTGGATATGCAGGTGGTGGACTGGGCAACGCTGACGCAGCGCCGCGCGGACCCGAAGCTCTGGGACATCTACATCAGCCATAGCCCCTTCCTGCCGGAACCGGCACTGATGGGAGCGCTGTCCACAAGTTCTCCGGGCTGGTGGGATACGCCGGCACGCAAGGCGGCAGTTGACGCCTTCACGTCGGAAGCCGATCCGGAAAAGCGCTTTGCGCTGTGGGCTAACGTGCAGAAGACGATCTATGCCGAGCTGCCGCTCATCAAGATCGGCGACTTCAACGCCGCGGCGGCCAAATCCAACAAGCTGGAAGGGGTCGATCCGGCGCCTTGGCCGTATTTCTGGAATGCTTCGGTCACGAAGTAAGACTGGTTGGCAATCGGGCGCCGGGCTTTGCATCCGGCGCTCTTTCATAACGGACCTGTGTGCCTGCTTCGCCTCCGCCCTCATTCCTGTGCTTGTCACAGGAATCCAGCCGACGCGCGTCTGCGCGCCGAGAAGAGTCCTTTCAGCCCAAGGACTTGGGGCTGGCTAGATTCCTGTGACAAGCACAGGAATGAGGGTGGAGTATAAGGAGGACGTGCGAAGAGAACGTTTGATTTTACTACTGCGAGTGCCAGAATTGCCGGCACCCTCGAGAACTCGGTTTAACCGTCGCCTGGTCGCGGCAATCACGCGCTTCGGAGCTTTCATACGTGATACGCTATATTTTCCAAAGACTTGCGGGAATGATCGTGGTGATGTTCCTCGTCGTCACCATCGTTTTCGTTATCCTGCGCGTCACCCCCGGTGATCCGGCCGCCGTGATGCTGGGGCCGGATGCCACGGCGCAGGATATTGCCGAGCTTCGCACCCGGCTTGGTCTCGACCAGTCGCTCGGGGTGCAATATGTCTATTATATCGGCCAATTGCTGAAGGGTGATCTCGGCCAGTCGATCTTTCTTAACATGCCGGTCGGCTCGGCGCTTCTCGACCGGGCGGAACCGACCTTCTTCCTGACGATTTTTTCGCTGCTGATTGCCGGTGTCATCGCGCTCCCCATCGGTATCTATGCTGCTTACCGTCGCGGTTCGTTCGTGGACCAGGCCGCGACCACCATCGCGATGCTGGCAGCGAGCATTCCGAGCTTCTGGCTCGGCCTCATTCTCATGCAGTTCTTCGCCGTGCGGCTCGATCTGTTCCCGGTGTCGGGTTATGGCGGGCCCGGTGCGAGCTTCCTTGAGCGCATGTATCACCTGACCCTTCCGGCGATTGCGCTCGGCCTCGTTTCTTCCGCCCTCATTCTACGCTTCACCCGCGCCTCGATGCTGGATGTTCTGGGTGACGACTATGTTCGCACCGCCAGAGCCAAGGGCGTCAAAGAGCGCCGCGTGGTGATGAAACATGCGCTCAAAAATGCGCTCATCCCCATCCTCACCGTGCTTGGCCTCACCGCCGCCGTGCTGATTTCCGGCGCGGTCGTCACGGAGACCGTCTTCGGCCTGCCGGGTGTCGGCAATCTCGTCGTGTCCGCCGTGCTCCGGCGTGATTATCCGGTCATTCAGGGCGCGCTTCTCGTCATCGCCGGGCTTTACGTCCTCATCAATTTTGCAATCGACATGCTTTATTTGCTGGTCGATCCGAGGGTTCGTTACTGATGGCCGATATCACCTCCACCGCCCCTCCGACGCGCAACCCGACCATCCTGTTCATTCGGCGTCTCCTGAAACGCAGGACTGTCGCCGCTGGTCTTATCGTGCTGCTCGTCTTCGTGCTGCTTGCCGTTTTCGCGCCGATGATTGCGCCTTACTCGCCGTCGAAACTGTCGATCGTCAACCGCCTGAAGCCGCCGAGCGAACTCTACTGGTTCGGCACCGACGAATTCGGTCGCGACGTGTTTTCCCGCACCATCTATGCCGGCAGACTGTCGCTTCTCGTGGGGGCCGCCGTTGTGGCGCTATCGTCCATTATCGGCATCACGCTCGGCCTGCTCGCCGGTTTCTTCCAGAAGCTGGATACGCCGATTGCCCGCCTGATCGACGCAATGATGGCCTTTCCGGATATTCTGCTGGCCATCGCGCTGGTGGCGGCACTCGGTCCGTCGCTGACGACTGTCATCATCGCGCTCGCCGTGGTTTATTCGCCTCGCCTTGCCCGCATCGTGCGCGCCTCGACACTGGTGATTCGTGAGTTGCCCTATGTGGAAGCGGCCAGGGCGCTCGGCATCTCCACCTTCCACATCATGACGCGGCATGTCCTGCGCAATCTGATCTCGCCGATCCTCGTGCAATGCACCTTCCTTTTCGCCAGTGCCATGCTGGCCGAGGCCGGCCTGTCGTTTCTGGGGCTCGGTGTCAGCCCTGAAATTCCAACCTGGGGAACCATGATCTCCGCTGGTCGCCAATATATCGGTCAGGCTGACTGGATGACCTATTTCCCCGGCTTTGCCATCATTCTTTCCGTGCTGTCGCTGCAAATGGTCGGCGACGGGCTGCGGGACATGCTCGACCCAAGACTGCGAAGGGATTTGTAAGATGACATCAGGTGAACAGGCAAAAACGCCTCTTCAAGCTCCCATTCTTCTCACCAATGTCAAACCTGTCGGTTTCGGAAAGGGGGCATCTCAAGCCCCGACCGATATTCTGATCGGCGGCGACGGCAAGATCGCCGCCGTTGGCTCTGCCCTGCGGGCGCCTGCGGATGCGCAGCGTATCGACGCCAAGGGCGCATTCATTTCGCCCGGCTGGGTCGATCTGCATGTGCATATCTGGCACGGCGGCACCGATATCTCCATCCGTCCCTCCGAATGCGGCGCGGAACGCGGCGTGACCACGCTGGTGGATGCCGGTTCGGCCGGCGAGGCGAATTTTCACGGGTTCCGTGAATATATCATCGAGCCCTCGAGGGAGCGCATCAAAGCCTTCCTCAATCTCGGTTCCATCGGCCTTGTTGCCTGCAACCGGGTGCCGGAACTGCGCGACATCAAGGATATCGACCTCGACCGTATCCTCGAGTGCTATGCAGAAAACAGCGAACATATTGTCGGCCTCAAGGTGCGGGCGAGCCACGTCATCACCGGCTCCTGGGGTGTGACGCCGGTCAAGCTCGGCAAGAAGATCGCCAAGATTCTGAAAGTGCCGATGATGGTGCATGTGGGCGAACCGCCGGCACTTTATGACGAGGTGCTGGAAATTCTCGGCCCCGGCGATGTCGTGACCCATTGCTTCAACGGCAAGTCGGGCTCCAGCATTATGGAAGACGAGGACCTGTTCAATCTTGCAGAGCGCTGCGCTGGCGAAGGCATCCGGCTGGATATCGGCCATGGCGGCGCATCCTTTTCCTTCAAGGTGGCGGAAGCGGCGATCGCGCGCGGTCTGTTGCCGTTCTCGATCTCGACCGATCTGCATGGCCATTCGATGAATTTCCCGGTGTGGGATCTGGCGACCACTATGTCGAAGCTGCTGTCGGTCGATATGCCTTTCGAAAACGTCGTCGAGGCAGTCACCCGCAATCCGGCCTCCGTTATCCGCCTTGACATGGAAAACCGCCTCGATGTCGGCCAGCGGGCGGATTTTACGGTTTTCGATCTTGTCGATGCCGATCTGGAAGCCACGGATTCCAATGGCGACGTGTCGCGCCTGAAGCGACTGTTCGAGCCGCGTTACGCGGTCATCGGTGCGGAAGCCATAGCCGCCAGCCGTTACATTCCAAGAGCGCGCAAGTTGGTGCGCCATAGCCATGGTTATTCCTGGCGCTGAACCCGACTGGAATGGCGCAGGGTCTGCCCTGCGCCTTCCGCAGACAAGGCGGGATACCCATCCCGGCATTATGAGGAATTCGCGTGAAACAGTCTTTGCTTGATGCTGAAGGGCACCTTTCGCCCTATGACCGGCTCGCTGCGCTTGGCATCTCCCTGCCGCCGCCGCCGCCGCCGATTGCCAATTTCGTCACCCATGTGGTGGAAGGCAACATGCTTTATCTTTCGGGCCAAGGGCCGCGGGAGGAAAACGGCCATCTTTACGCCGGCAAGGTGGGCGCGGAAATCGGGCTGGAAGAGGCCTATAATCATGCGCGCCTCACCGGCATCAACCTGCTTGCTGTCATGCATGAGGCGCTGGGGGACCTGTCGCGGGTGAAGAAGGTGGTCAAGCTGCTCGGCATGGTCAATGCCGTCAGCGATTTCCGCGATCATCCGAGCGTCATCAACGGCTGCTCCGATCTGTTCATCGACGTGTTCGGCGATGCGGGGCAGCATGCCCGCTCCGCCGTGGGTTTTGGCTCGCTGCCGGGCAACATTACCGTTGAAATCGAAGCCATCGTCGCGCTGAAGGGTTGAGGCTATTTAATGGTTGCGCCAGCCCATCAGCTTTTCGATCCGTTCCGCCGAGACCCTGACCTGTTCGGTATAGTGGTTTTCGTCCGCCAGCACCTTCTGTTCCGGCAGCACGATGGAAATCGTCGCGACGCATTCACCGTTGATGTCGCAGATCGGCGAGGCGATGCAGGCGACGGCGTAATCGGATTCGGCGACCTGTATCGACAGGCGGTCATGAAAAGCGGCCGCCGCCGATTGCGACAGGGTCTCGGGATTGATTTCCGCACGGCCCGTGGGCGAGGAGCGGGCGCAACGCCTGAAAAGTTCGAGGCGTTCGGTTTCCGGCAGATGACCGACGAGCAGGCGGCCGGATGCCGTCCAGTTCAGCGGAACACGGGTGCCGACGCGGGACGCAACCTGAAAGTGGCTGGGTCCATCGGCCATCGCCAGCACAAGCATATGATCACCATCGCGTCCGCAAAGCTGCACGGTTTCGCCGGCATGGCGGCACAGATCATGCATTTCATGGGTGGCGACACCCATGAAATCCAGCGAGCGCGCATAGGCGAGGCCATAGTGGTAAAGCCGTGCGCCAAGCCAGATGTTGCCGTCGGCGTTGCGCGCCAGCATGGTCTTCTCGACGAGATCGTCGACGATCACATAGACGGTGGAAAGCGGCGCCTTGATGGCCTTGGCAATCGCGTAAGCGCCGGCTGGCGATCCGGTTTCGTAAAGGTAGTCAATCACCTGAAGCGCACGGTCGATGCCGCTGACGCGCGAGCGTTTGGCCGCCTTCACGTCCGGGTTTTCCGCTGTGTCGGAAAGGGCGGTTGAAGCTATTTCGTCCAGTCGATGGGCGTCCAAATTCCGGCTCCTCATGCATTTTGAGAAGCTATTACATTATTATGGCATATATGTCGATGCCCATCGCATCGCAAAGACAGGAGAAAGACATGACCGAGGATATCAGAAGCAGGATCGGCCTTCGCCCGGTCATCAACGTCTCGGGCACAATGACGTCGCTAGGTGCTTCCATCGTCGTCCCCGAGGCGGTCGAGGCCATGGCGGCGATCCTGCCGCAATTCGTGGAGATCAATGATCTGCAGCGCAAGGCGAGCGCGATCATCGCGAGGCTGACGGGCGGCGAGGCCGGCTTCGTCACGGCGTCCTGCTCGTCCGGCATCAGCCTTGCTGTGGCGGGTGCGATTACCGGCAATAATCTGCTCGCCATCGAAAAATTGCCCGATATCGCGCCTGAAAAGAACGAGGTTCTGGTCCAGATGGGCCATGTGGTGAGCTACGGCGCGCCGGTGGATCAGGCGATCCGGCTCGGCGGTGGCAAGGTGGTGCTGGTCGGGCAGGCGACATCAACCCATCGCTACCACATGGAAAACGCCATCACTGAAAAAACCGCGGCAGCGGTCTATGTGGTCTCGCATCATGTGGTCGATTATGGGTTGCTGCATCTGTCCGAATTCGTCGAAATCGCCCATGCGAAGGGCGTGCCTGTCATCGTTGATGCGGCCTCCGAATATGATCTGAAACTGTTTCTGGCCACCGGCGCGGATATTGTCCTCTATTCCGGCCACAAGTTCCTCGGCGGCCCCACGTCAGGCATCGTCGCCGGAAGCAAGGAACTGGTGCGGCATGCCTTTCTGCAGAACATGGGCATCGGCCGCGGCATGAAGGTCGGTAAGGAAAGCATCTATGGCGTGATGGCGGCGCTGGAAGCCTGGGAAAAACGCGACCATGCCGGCATTCGCGAGCGCGAAACCGGCTATCTCAATCTCTGGAAAAAGACGCTGGACGGACGCCCGGGCGTGACGGCGCTGATCGAGCCCGACCCGACTAACAATCCGCTCGACCGCATGCGTGTCATCATTGATGCCGAAGAAGCGCATATCACCGCCTGGGATCTGACGACAGCGCTGGCCAGGGGTAATCCGCCGATCATCACCCGCGATCACGAGGTCGAGCATCGCTATTTCTATCTCGACCCCTGCAACCTGCATCCCGGTCAGGAAACCATCGTGGCTTCCCGGCTGGCCGAGGAGCTGGACAAGGCACGCGCCTCCAACGAGATGATTGCGACACCGTTCGAAGACCGCAGCCGCCACCGCTTCGACGGCATGCTGCGCTGGCCGGACTGAGTAAGCGAGCGGGTGCCGCGAGCATTGCAACGACAATAAAGAGAAGGGAACGATCATGACCATGCCGCAGGCAGCACCGCTTGGTGCCGAAGATGCCGTGCTTTCCGTTCGCAATCTCACCACGTCCTTTCACGTGGATGGCGGCTGGAAACCGGTGGTGCGTGATATCTCCTTCGATGTCGGGCCGGGCGAGACCGTCGCGATCGTCGGTGAAAGCGGTTCGGGCAAGAGCGTGACGTCGCTCTCCATCATGCGGTTGCTGGATCGGGAAAGCAGCAGGGTTCAGGGTGAGATCATGCTCGGCGGTCGCAACCTATTGTCCCTTTCCGAAGACGCCATGCGGCGGGTCAGGGGCAACGAGGTCGCCATGATCTTTCAGGAGCCGATGACCAGCCTCAATCCGCTGTTCACCATTGGCGACCAGATTTCCGAGGCCCTGCTGTGCCACCAGCCGATGTCAAAAGCCGATGCGCGGGCCGAGACGATCCGCCTGCTCGAAAAGGTCCGGATTCCCTCGGCCGCCTCGCGTTTCGATGAATATCCGCACCGCTTTTCCGGTGGCATGCGCCAGCGCGTGATGATCGCCATGGCGCTTGCGTCCCGGCCGAAGCTGTTGATCGCCGACGAACCGACGACGGCGCTCGATGTGACCATTCAGGGCCAGATTCTCGATCTCATCAAGACGCTTCAGGAGGAGGAGGGCACCTCCGTCCTGTTCATCACCCATGACATGGGCGTTGTGGCGGAAATTGCCGACCGTACCGTCGTCATGTATCGCGGCGAGCAGGTGGAAGTGGGCGCGACGGCGGATATTTTCCATCGCGGTAAACATCCCTATACCCGCGCACTTTTGTCAGCCGTCCCGGTTCTCGGGTCGATGACGGGTGAGGAAAGACCACTCCGTTTCCCCATCGTCAACACCACCACGGGTGAAACGCAGGAACCGGCTCGTCCGGCCGATACCGTCGATGCCAGCGCCCAGCCGGTGCTGAAGGTGGAGGGGCTGACCAAGCGTTTCGACATTCACTCCGGCCTGTTAGGACGGCTCAGCGGCCGGGTCCATGCGGTGGAGAATGTGTCGTTCGATCTCAGGGCCGGCGAAACATTGTCGCTGGTGGGTGAAAGCGGCTGCGGCAAATCGACGACCGGTCGCGCCATCATGCGGCTGATCGAGCCGGATGCCGGTTCTGTGGTGGTCAATGGCGAGAATATTCTTACCCTCGACAAATCAGGCATGCGCGAGATGCGCAAGACGGTGCAGATGATCTTTCAGGATCCTTTCGCCTCGCTCAATCCGCGTATGACGGTGGGGGCTGCGATTGCCGAACCTTTTCTGGAACACCGCATGGGCAGCGCCCGCGAGGCGAAGGAGGTAGTGGCCGACATGCTGAACAAGGTCGGCCTCTCGCCGGATATGGCGGCGCGTTACCCGCACGAGTTTTCCGGCGGCCAGCGCCAGCGCATTTGCATCGCCCGCGCTTTGGCGCTACAGCCGAAGGTGATCGTTGCCGATGAAAGCGTGTCGGCGCTGGATGTTTCGATCAAGGCGCAGGTCATCAACCTGATGCTGGATCTGCAGCAGAGCCTCGATCTAGCCTTCCTGTTCATTTCCCATGACATGGCGGTGGTGGAACGCGTGAGCCATCGCGTGGCGGTGATGTATCTCGGCGAGATCGTTGAGATCGGCCCGCGCGCTGATGTCTTCGACAATCCGCAGCACGACTATACCCGCAAGCTGATGGCCGCGGTGCCGGTGCCGGACCCGGACCGCCGCAACACGCGGCGCGGTGCGGCGAATGACGAGCTGAAAAGCCCGATCCGTCCGGTTGATTACACAGTCAATCCGCGGGCGTATCGCGAGGTTTCACCCGGCCACCTCGTGGCGCTCTGACTGCTGCCCCGTTTTCCCGGAGCGCGGCGCTTTACACGGGGGGACATTCTTCTATACCGCTTCTGGCCGCGTGACACCGATCACGCGCGGAAGGCGGATCATGGCGGTAGCGGAAAAGCAGTGGCGCAAAAGCTTCGAGACGGCAGCGGCGTTGATGCTGTCACGTTTCGATGCCGTGCTCGGCGCGGTGGCCGCGTTGATCCTTGCGGTACTTCTCTTGGTGGTGCTGGTCAATGTCACTCTGCGATATCTGTTCCATACCGGCTTCATCGGCGCGGAAGATCTCGGCATATGGCTCAATGTGGCGATGATCGCCGTTGGCGCACCGCTCAGCCTTAAAAGCGCATTGGCGATGCGGCTTGATGTCTTCGTGCGCTTCCTGCCGCCGCGGTTTCATGCCGCCACTGAAATTCTCGCCGATGCCTTCTCCTTTGTTGCGGCGCTCATCCTCGCTTTCGGTGGGGTGGAGATCGCGGCGATGCTGGGCGGCACTTCGCCGACGCTCGGCCTGCCGGAATGGGTGCGTTTCGGTTTTCTCGGCGCAGGCGGCGCGCTTATCTTTGTCTATCTGGCGCTTCAGCGTTTCAGCGAAGGCAAGACATTCGCCGTTCTGCTGTCCATGACCATCGCACTTGTGGCCTATGTCGGCCTGCCGCGAGTCTTCGTCGATACGACCCTGCCGCCCAGCCTGTTTCTGGCGCTGACGGCGGCGGTGGGACTGGTTCTGGCGGCACCGCTCGCTCACGCTTTTCTTGCTGCCGCTTATGTGGCGATTGCCTTTGGCAGCACCTTGCCCGAGCCGGCGATCGTTTCCTCGACCGTAACGGGCATGTCGAAATTCCTGCTGCTCGCCATCCCCTTCTTCCTGCTGGCCGGAAGCCTGCTGACAATATCGGGTGTCGCCAACCAGCTCGTCCGTTTCGCCGCTTCCGTGGTCGGCCACCGCCGGGCGGGTCTGGCGCAGACGACGCTTTTGACCAGCGTGCTGTTTTCCGGCGCGTCCGGTTCATCGGTCGCCAACGCCGCCTTCGGCGCATCCACCTTTCAGCCGGAACTCGTCGAACACGGCTATGCGCCGGCGCAGGCGGGCGCGATTATTGCCGCGACATCCGTGCTCGACAATGTCATTCCGCCCTCCATCGCTTTCCTGATCCTCGCCACGGCCACCAATCTTTCGGTGGGCTCGCTGCTGGTCGGCGGCTTTTTCGCCGGTGGGCTGATGGCGGTCTGCCTCGGCGTGGCGATCCATTTGAGCGTGCGCAGCGTCGATACCCTGCCACGCGCCACCGGGGCAGAGCGATGGCGCTCGGCCATCGCGGCCATACCGGCCTTCGGCCTCGGCGTCATCGTGGTGGTTGGCATCCGTATCGGCATCGTCACAACCACGGAAGCGGCGGCCCTTGCGGCGCTCTATACGCTGCTCCTTGGCTTCGGTTACCGGCTGGGCGTGGGCCGCATTTTCGCGACCTTCCGGCAATCGGCCGGGGAGGCGGCAGCAATTGGTCTTCTGATCGGCACCGCCGGTCCTTTCGCCTTTCTGCTGGCGGTAGACAATGTCTCCGGCCTCGTTATGGATTTTGTCACTGTGCTCGGCGGCAGCAAGATCGCCGTATTGCTGCTCTCCAATCTCATCCTGCTCGCGGTCGGCCTGGTGCTGGATATCGGCGCGGCGATCCTGCTCTTCGGGCCCATCCTGCTGCCCGCTGCCGTGGCGGCCGGCATCGATCCCATTCATTTCGGTGTCATTCTGGTGGTTAATCTGATGATCCACGGCCTGACACCGCCGCTCGGCATGCTCATTTTCGTGGTCAGCGGCGTGACCCGTGTTCCGGCGGCAGCACTTTTCCGGGCGGTCATTCCCTATCTCGTCTCGCTGCTCGTTGCCCTCGCCATTTTATGCCTATGGGCCATATTGTTTTAAGTCAGAGGTTTTCGTCATGACCATTATCGATCGCCGCCATCTCCTCAAACTCTCCGCTCTCGGTGTCGCGACGCTTGCCGCACCGGCCCTGATGCGCCCGGCGCAGGCCAGAACCCGCCGCCTCACGGTCGCGTCGCTATTTGCCGACGACAAGCCGGAGACGAAGATCTGGGTGAAGATCAGCGAGCTGGTGGAGGCGAAACTACCCGGCCGTTTCCACTTCAACATCGTCAAGAGCGGGGCCCTGGGCGGCGAAAAGGAGGTGGCAGAAAACATCCGGCTGGGATCGGTTCAGGCGAGCCTCTCCACCGTCTCCTCCCTGTCCGGCTGGGTGCCGGAACTGCAGATCCTCGATCTGCCCTTCTTGTTTCGAGATAGTGAACATGTGCGCAAGGTGGTGACGGGTGAGACCGGCGAAGAACTGAAGACAAAGCTTGCCGCACAGCAATTCGTCGCCGCCGATTTCATCAATTACGGCGCACGTCATCTTCTGGCCAAGGAGCCTGTGACCCGGCCGGAACAGTTGAAGGGCAAGAAAATCCGCGTCATTCAGAGCCCGTTGCACACCAGATTGTGGAGCGCCTTCGGCATGACACCGGTCGGCATTCCGATCACCGAAACCTATAATGCGCTGGCGACCGGGGTGGCCGACGCCATGGACCTCACCAAATCGGCCTATGCCGGTTTCAAGCTTTACGAGGTTGTGCCTTATCTGACCGAGACCGGCCATATCTGGGCCTCGGGCGTTGTTTATTACGGTGCAGCCTTCTGGAACCAGCTGGACGATGAGGAAAAGAAGGTCTTCTTGGAAGCCTCCAGCGAAGGTGCCCGTTATTTCAACCAGTTGATCGTGGAAGATGAAGTAAAGTCCGTCGACCTCGCGCTCTCGAAGGGTGGCAAGGTGCTGCAGCCGGAAATGCTGGATGAATGGCGCAAGGGCGCGCAGGGCGTCTGGCAGGATTTTGCCGGAATTGTCGGCGGTCTCGAAAAGATCGAAGCGATCCAGTCTATCTGAGTCAGCCGCATCGGACGTGAAAGGGAAGGCGCTTTTGCGCCTTCCCTTTTGTTTTAGCGGATGTCTTCGGGCAGAACGTCCGAAGGGATGTTCTGGTAGGAAACCGGGCGCATGAAGCGGCGGATCGACATGGTGCCGACAGAGGTTGCGCCGAAGTTCGTCGAGGCCGGGTAGGGGCCGCCGTGAACCATGGCTTCGGACACTTCCACGCCGGTCGGGAAACCGTTGGCGAGAACGCGGCCGGCCTTGCGCTCCAGGATCGGCAGCAGCTTGCGGCCGAGTTCCGCGTCGCCGGCATCCAGATGCATGGTCGCCGTCAGCTGGCCTTCGAAGCTCTTGGCGACTTCAAGCATTTCTTCCGCGCTATCAACAGTCACGATCAGGCCGAGTGGTCCGAAGACTTCTTCAGCAAGCGCGTGGTTGGCAACCCAGTCCTTGCCGGCAACACGGTAGAGATAAGGCGTTGCATTGCGCAGATTGCAGGTGGTCGTCAGCACGTCGCGCACGCCGTTGCCGGCAGCGATACGGTCGCGACCGTCACGATAGGCGGCGGCGATGCCGTCCGTCAGCATGACCTGCGGGCCGACTTCGGAAAGTGCTGCGCGGGCGGTTTCAGCCACGGCATCCGCCTGCTCGGAGAGAATGACGGCGATGCCGGGATTGGTGCAGAACTGGCCCGCACCCATGGTGAGCGAACCGGCCCAGCCCTTGGCGATGGCTTCACCACGGGCGGCAACGGCTTCCGGCAGCAGGAACATCGGGTTTACGGAACCGAGTTCGCCGAAGAAGGGGATCGGCTCGGGGCGCTGGGCGCAGAGATCGAACAGCGCACGGCCGCCGGCGAGCGAGCCGGTGAAACCGACCGCCTTGATGCGCGGATGCTGCACGAGTGCGGAACCGACATCGCGGCGGCCGCCCTGGATCAGCGAGAAGACGCCGGGATGCAGATTGTGCTTCTTGACAGCGGCAAGGACGGCTTCGGCAACGATTTCGCCGGTGCCGGGATGGGCGGAATGGCCCTTGACGACCACCGGGCAACCGGCTGCCAGAGCGGCGGCCGTATCACCACCGGCCGTGGAGAAGGCGAGCGGGAAGTTGGAAGCGCCGAAGACGGCGACGGGGCCGATCGGACGCTGCATCAGGCGGATATCCGGGCGCGGCAGCGGCTGGCGATCCGGCAGGGCTTCGTCATGGCGGCGGTCGAGATAATCGCCCTTGCGGATATGCGATGCGAAAAGGCGCAGCTGACCAACGGTGCGGCCGCGTTCGCCCTGCAGACGTCCGGCGGGCAGTCCGGTCTCGGACGAGCCGATTTCGGTGATGGCGTCGGCGCGGGCTTCGATTTCATCGGCGATGGTGTCGAGGAAAGCGGCGCGCTCTTCGCGGGTGGTGTAGCCGTAGCTCCAGAAGGCCTCTTCGGCTGCTTCTGCGGCTGCATTCACCAGATCGACGGTGCCGACCGAAAAATCGAAAGCTTCGCCATGTGCAGGCTCACTGCGGAATTTTGCTTCCGTTGCGACCCATTCTCCTGCAACCAGATGTTTGCCATGCGGCTTGAAACTCATTGTGCTCATCCCTGAAAATCTGATCCTGTGTGGAAAATCCACCGATACCGTGACATCGCACCGAGAGGCGACAGCGCCAAGGCCATCAGCCGCGATCCTCGTCCGGTTGCCTTCTGCCTTAGCCCGTGTGGGGCCTGAGCGAAAGCCGGTTTTTGAACTATCTGACCAAAAAGTGTGATTAATTGGGCGAGGCGTGAAAAAGACGTGCTTCCGTTTGCGCGGGTGGCACTCTATTGTTACGCCATGATGACAAACAGACTTCCAAAATATATCGCCTGGTCGGTTCTTCTACTGATCGTGATCGTTACAATCTGCCCGATCGGCTTTCGTCCGCACACGCTGACGAGTGTTGGCCTCGATCGCGCGGCTGCCTTTGCCTTCTGTTCGGCGGCCTTCGTGCTGGCCTATCCGCGTTATTGGCTGGCGATCATCGTGGCGGGTATTGTTGCGGCGTTCGGTATCGAGGCGTTGCAATTCCTCTCGCCGACACGCCACCCGCATCTGATGGACGCCGCCGTGAAAGCCGCTGGAGCGGTTGCCGGCGGACTTGCAACCTTCTCCTATCTCACGTTCCGGGCGCGGTTGGCCGCAGGCTGACGCATCGCCTGCGGTCAATTTTCCCGCTCAGCCTTTGCCGGTCGCAAGGCCGAAACGGCCATGCGACAGCGTGCGCTCGATACCGCGCAGCTCCGCCAGCCCCTTCAGCCTGCCGATGGCGGGATAACCGGGCTGCGCGCCGCGCGTCAGGTCATCGAGTATTTCCTGACCGTGGTCGGGCCGCATCGGAATGGTATGGTCGTCGCGGCCCTCCGCCCGGCGTCGGGCCTCTTCGGTGACGAGTGCGGCGATGACGGCGACCATATCCGTTCCGCCCTCCAGATGTTCGTCCTCGAAGAAGGAGCAGGGAACGGTATCGGTATCGCGCGTCACATTGCGCAGATGCACGAAATGAATACGATCGGCAAAACGGCCGGCAATGAAGGGCAGATCGTTATCGGCGCGGGCCCCGAGGGAGCCGGTGCACAGCGTCACGCCATTGGCGCGGCTGTCGACCTGAGACAGCATATGGGCATAGTCCGCTTCCGTTGACAGAATGCGCGGCAGGCCGAGCAGCGGCCATGGCGGATCGTCGCCATGGGCGCAGATGTTGATACCGACCTCTTCCGCAACCGGCGTCACTTCGGAGAGAAAGTCGATCAGGTTCTGCTGCAGTCTCTCCCGGTTGATGCCGTGATAGGAACGCAGCTTTTCCAGAAGCTGGGCGAGCGTGTAACCATCCGCCGAACCGGGCAGGCCCGCGCCGATATTGCGCCCCAGAGCGGCGATCTTCGTATCCGGCATCTCGGCAAAACGTTTTGCCGCTTCCTCCAGCAGCCAGTCCGGATAATCTGCCTTTGCGTCAGGGCGTTTCAGAATATGAATGTCGAAAGCGGCGAAATCGGTGAGATCGAAACGCATCGCCCTTGCGCCATGTCTGGTTTCCCAGCGCAGGTCGGTGCGCGTCCAGTCCAGCACTGGCATGAAATTGTAACAAACGGTGCGGATGCCGGAGGCGGAGAGGCGGCGTAGCGTCTCCTGCCAGTTGGCGATGTGATTTTTCCAGTCGCCGGTCTGGGTCTTGATATCCTCGGAAACCGGCACGCTTTCCACCACGTCCCAATAAAGCCCGCCGGCCTTGATTGCTTCATGTCGTTTGGTGATTTCGTCCACCGGCCAGACATCGCCGGTTGTTATGTGATGCAGCGCGCTGACGATGCCTTCCGCGCCCGCCTGAGCCGCATCCTGAACCGTGACCTTGTCGACTGGACCGAACCAGCGCCATGTATGTCTCATCTTTGATCCTCAAATATCAGTCTGCGGAAAATGTCAGCTGCACCTTGCAGGCGGCGGAGCGGTCTCCGGCCTGTTCGAATGCCGCTTTGGCGTCGCCAAGCGGGAAGCTGTGGGAAATGATCGGCCGCACATCGATTTTGCGGGTGGAAATGAGCCCGGCTGCGATGGCGAATTCGTCATGGAAACGCTGCGAGCCGCGCCAGACAATCTCTTTGCCCACCAGCGCATTAAGCGGAATGGTGACGTCGCCGGTCACGCCCACCTGCACGATGGTGCCGCGCGGGCGAACGCAGGCGAAGGCGGAGCGGAGCGCGGGACCGGCGGCGGAGCAATCGAAAATGACGTCGAAATAACCTTTGTTGTCCTGATAGGGCAAAAGCGCATCGGCGTCCTTTGCGACATTGATGGTGCGGTCCGCACCCATGGCGGGGGCCCGTTCCAGCGCCGCATCGGTGAGATCGGTGGCGACGATGATGCCGGCACCCGCCTGGCGGGCGGCGGCTATGGTGAGGAGGCCGATGGGGCCGGCGCCGGTCACCAGTACCTTCGCACCCGTCAGATCGCCAGCCTGTGCGACGGCATGCAGGCACACCGCAAGCGGCTCGGTACAGGCGGCCTCGGCGGGCGAGGTGGCGTTCGAAAATGTCGCGCACTGTTTTGCCGGAACCACCAGCCGGTCGCGGAACATGCCCTGTTCGTGCGGCAGGCGCATGGCGCTACCCATGAAGTGCATGTCGAGGCAATGGATCGGCTGGCCCTTCAGGCAGAACTGGCAATGGCCGCAGGGTTGCGAAGGGTTGACGGCGACGAGTTGGCCGATGGCAAGCCCGCTGACACCCGCGCCCAAAGCCGCGATATGGCCGGATGCCTCATGACCGCAGATGATCGGCTCGCGCACCCGCACCGGGCCGAAACCGCCATCCTGATAATAATGCAGATCGGAGCCGCAAATGCCGCCTGCCGCCATGGTCAGCAACACTTCGCCGGGGCCGGGGGGCGCAACGTCCTGCGTTTCGACGCGGATATCTTCACGGGAATATAGACGTGCCACGCGTGTCTGCATGACGATGCCCTCATATAGTCTGTGTGTGGAAGGAATGAACCCGCACGGCGAACCGCGCGGGCGACGATGTTTGCCTTAGCGGATCAGGCCCATTTCAGTCGGCAGCCACAAGGTGATGGCCGGAATGAAGGTGATCAGCAGCAGCGCCACGAATAGCGGCACCAGCCATGGCAGGATGGCGACAGTCGTGCGCTCGACGGAGAGTTTCGCCACGCGCGAGAGCACGAACAGCACCATGCCGAGAGGCGGATGCAGCAGCCCGATCATCAGGTTGAGCGTGATGATGAGGCCGAAATGCACTGGGTCGATGTTGAATTGCAGCACCAGCGGCAGAAGGATCGGCACGAGGATGGTGATAGCCGCAATCGTGTCGAGGAAGCAGCCGACGAACAGCATCAGCAGGTTGACCAGCACGAGGAAAATCCACTTGCTGTCGGTGATCGTCAGGATTGCCGCCGACAGAAGCTGTGCAGCCTGACTGACCGTCAGCAACCATGCGAAGACCGAGGCTGCCGCAACGATGAAGAGTACCGATGCGGTCGTCTCGATGGTGTCGAAGGTCGATTTCGCCAGTGTCTTGAACGTCATCGTGCGATAGCGGACAAGGCCGAGGAACAGCGACCAGAGAACGGCCGCAACGGCTGCCTCCGTCGGTGTGAACCAACCCATCGTCATGCCGCCGATCAGGATCACCGGCGTCATCAACGCCATCACGGCAGAGAAATCAAAATACCAGTCGCAGGCGAGCAATATCACCAGCACGATCAAGATCGACAGGTTGAGCGACAGGCCAAATGCCGTGAGGATATAGATGCCGAGCGGCACCATCATGACAACAAGGACTTCAAGCGATGCGCCGAAGATTGTCCTGAGATTAAACGGCGTATCGGAACCCCAGCCCTTGATATAGGCAAAGACCGCAACCGTGATCATCATCAGCAGCGTCATGACGACGCCCGGAACGATGCCGGCCATGAACAGCGCACCGATCGAGACATTCGCCATCATGCCGTAGATGACGAAGGGCAGGGACGGCGGGAAGATCGGCCCGAGCGTTGCGGAAGCGGCGGTGACGCCGACGGCCGCCTCGACCGGATAACCATGATCCTTCATGGCCTTGATTTCGATGGTGCCGATGCCGGCAGCATCGGCCAGTGCGGTGCCGGACATGCCGGAAAAGATCACCGAACCGATGATGTTGACCTGCGCGAGGCCGCCCTTCATCCAGCCGACGAGCGCGACAGCGAAGGAATAGATACGTCCCGTTACACCTGCCGTATTCATGAGATTGCCGGCAAGGATGAAGAAGGGAACCGCCAGGAGCGGGAAGCTTTCCACACCCGCAATCAGGCGCTGCGCCGCGATGATATCAGGCGCGACATTATAAAAGACGATGTAGAGCAGCGAAGCCGAGGCCATGGAAATGGCGACCGGCAGGCCGATCAGCATCAGAAGAAGGAATGAGCCGATGAGAAGCAACATGTGATCAATCCTCCGCGCTCTGGAATTCTTCTGGCCGTTCTAGAACGGAATAGCCACGCCGCATATTTTCAATGAAGACCTGCACGGAGCGGAAGAACATCAAAACGAAAGCTGCCAGAACGGTGTAGAAGACGATATTGCGCGGCAGCGCCACGGTGACCATCTCCTCATCCGCAACGATTTCCAGATAACGCCACATCAGCCAGGATGTGTAGGCGAAGAACAGGATGCGCAGCACATCGACCAGGATCGACATGGCGTGGGCCACCTGCGGCGGTACATAATGATAAAGCACATCCACCTGGATGTGACGCGACATGCGCACGCACATGACGGAGCCTAAAAACACCACGCCAATCAGGCAGTTGACGGCGATTTCTTCCGTCCAGGCGTAGCTGTTGTTGAGAACGTAGCGGGTGAAGAACTGAAGGAACACGCAACCCGTCATCAACCAGAACAGGGCGAGCGTGACCCAGTCCTCGAAGGCGTAGACCTTGAGATCGACCTCGGGCGGTGCCTCGTCGAACGTATGGGCGAGTTCCTCAGGCGTGACCTGAGTATGGATTTCCTGCGACATTGAGATATCCCGTCTGGAGAGAAAGGGCGGTGCGGCGCAAGGGCCGCACCGGATCTTGGCTCACTTGACGGCGCGAATGGCTTCCCAGTCGGCCTTGTCGTAACCGAAGTCCTCGAACTTCACCTTCTCGATGACATTCTTTTCGAAGTCGGCCTTGTCGACCTCGGCGACGTTCAGGCCACGCTTCTTGAAGTCTTCCACGAGGCTTTTTTCGCGTCCTTCGATGGTCTTTGTGGTCCGCTCGGCGGCCTCTTGCATGACGTCCGTGAAAATTTTCTTGTCTTCATCGGAAAGCTTGGACCATAGGTTCTTCGAGACAACCGTGTTGAGATGGTCAACGATGTGGCCCGTCAACACGATGTTCTTCTGCACTTCGAAGAACTTCTTAGCCTCGATGGTCGTCAGCGGGTTTTCCTGTGCATCGACGGTGCCGTTCTGAAGCGCCAGATAGACTTCCGCAAATGCAATCGGTGTCGTGTTGGCGCCGCAGGCGCGCGGCATGGCAAGATAGGCAGGAACGTCGGGAACGCGCATCTTTAAGCCAGCCATATCGGCGCAGGCGGCAATCGGCTTGTTGGATGTTGTGTGGCGCGTGCCGTAATAGCTGACGGCGGCGATGTGGTTGCCGGTCTTGTCTTCATAACCCTTGGCGAGGCGCTTGAAGATATCGCTCTTGGTATAGGCGATCAGATGGCTCGGATCGCGGAAGATGTAAGGGAAATAGGTGACGCCGATCGGCTTAAAGTCACGCGCGGCAAAGCTCGAACCGGAGATGATGATGTCAACGGTGCCGATCTTGAGACCCTGGTTGATATCGGCTTCCTTGCCAAGCTGCGAGGCCGGGAAAACATCCACCTTGTAGCGGCCCTCGGTGCGTTTGGCGATTTCTTCCGCAGCCCATACCGAATCCGTGTGGAACGGTTCGGAGGTTTCGTAAACATGCGCCCATTTCAGCGTGGTTTGCGCCTGCGCCGCTAAGGCGGAAAGCAGGATGGCGGCTGTTGCGCCCATCAAAGTCGACAATCTGATTTTCATTCTTAACTCCTCCCGAATTAAAGCCAGATTTCTGTTTTTCCCGACGCCGATCACGGCGCGGTCACTCTTCTCCGATCGTTTCCTCCCCGAAACTTTCGGAAAATCTCTTTTGCGACAGCGTCAGATGCTGTCGCATCGCCTCACGAGCCCCTTCCGGGTCGTTGGCGGCAATGGCGTCGCGGATCGCGCGGTGTTCCTGAACGGCGAGGCTCCAGGTGTGCGGGCCCTCGAAATAGCTGGCGAGCTTTTCGAAAAAGGGCGACAGGCTGCGCTCGTCATAAATCAGGCCGGTAAAGCGATTGAGCGCGGCATTGCCGATGATGTCGGCAATGGCTGTATGAAACGCGCGGTCAAGATTGAGCGCCAGCGGCGAATTGTCGAGCGCGCCGGCCATGCGTTCGATGATGTCATCAAGCTTGGTGATGCATTCCGGCGTCGCAAGTCGCGCGGCTTCCTCCGCAATCGCGCTCTCGATGATGCAGCGCGCCTGCAGGATTTCGAATGGGCCATGCGCGTCTGGCACCGGCGGCTTTTCCCTCGCCTGCCTGCCGGCAGCGTTGACGTAAACGCCCGAACCCATGCGGATATGGATGTGGCCTTCCACTTCCAGAACGATGAGGGCTTCACGAACGGTAGGGCGGGAAACGCCGAAGCGTTCCGCAAGGTCACGCTCCGCCGGCAGGCGCTGACCTTCGGTCAGCTCCCCGCTCTCGATGAGCAAGCGAATTTGTTCCGCGACCAGCCGGTAAAGGCGGCGCGGCTCCAGAGCCACAAACATGATGTCCTCCCAGCGCGAAGGTCTCCCCCCGTTCGCGCAAGCGGTAAGATGGTCTTACCAATTTTATTAGGACGTATTTATGGATGGCTGTCAATTAGCCGTCTTGGAAAAGCTTACAGGTTATGCTTGAGGGCAGCTCAGCCGGTCGGTGGTCGCCGGCAGCTCTTAGGCTTTGCTGCGGGTCAGCTTCAGGCCACCATTCCCGTCGATCACCACATCCAGTTCACCGTAACTGCCGATGGCAAGATGCGGCGTCTCGATCGGGTGGGAATGGGTCACGTTGATGACCACCACCGCAGCCCCCATGCGTTCGCCGGCCTGGATGCCCGCGGGCGCATCTTCGAAGACGACGCAGCTTTCCGGCGCAACGCCGAGCCTTTCGGCGGCCTTCCGGTAACCTTCAGGATCGGGCTTGCCGTTGACCACATCGTCGGCGCAGATCATCACGGGTGGCGGTGTGATGCCGGCCGCCGCGAGCCGTTTTTCCGCCAGTTCACGCACGGCGGAGGTGACGATAGCCCATTTTCCCGCGGGCAAAGACGCAAGAAAGTCTGCGGCGCCCGGTATCGGAATGATGCCCTCCACGTCATCCATCTCGGCGCGCAAGATCATGTCGGCCTCGGCATCCACGTCCAGGCCGGGAACCGCCTCGCGGCGTATTACCTCGGAAGCCCGCATGCCATGGATACGTTGCAGAAATGCGTTCGGCTCGATACCGTTTGCAACGGCCCACTCCCGCCAGACGCGCTCGACAACGGCAATCGAATTGACCAGCGTTCCATCCATGTCGAACAGGAAGGCCGCGAACTCTTGCGAAAATATCTGGGTCTGCGGCGGGACTTTGCTGTGCATCTCATTCTTCCGTTGGAACTCTCGGGTATAGCCGTATCTACAGTATCCGGAGACATAACGGAATCGCTTTTCGGCCGCCAGAAGCAGATGATCGTCTCCTGAGTGTTGAAAGAATGTTGTTCCAGAATCGGACGCTGCGTGATGCCTGCGAGTCGAGCCCGAAAAGCGGGGAGGGCGAGGGTTGCCTGCTGAAAGGAGGCGTCAGCTTGCAGCAAGGATGCTCTGCTATCATGCGTCTTCATTTGCAAGGCAGTGACATGAATTCAAGGCGTAACAGCTGTTTTCGAATGTTTTGCGCGAAGGCTTTTGCAAGCGGAATTTTATTAACGAATTCACCGCTTCAGGGGCTGCGTTAACCATTTGTTAACCATATTCGAGGTACCTAATTGTCAACGATTTGTTTACCAAGATGACCAAAGTGCTAACAGACCAGCGTTCGATCCGTATCAAAGGCCGCTCCTTCCTCGCGGTCGTCCTGTCCCCCGAATCTCCGGTCGATCAATGGCTCGAAAGGCTTGATGATCTGGCTGCCCGCTCGGCCGGGTTCTTCCTGTCGCGGCCGGTGGTTCTCGATGTGTCGGAGCTGTCGCTCGACAAGGCGGGCCTGAAGGAACTGCTGGCGGCGCTGAGAGAACGCAATGTTGGCATCATGGGCATCGAGGGTGTTCGCCCGTCGATGATCGAGCCGGGCATGCCGCCGTCGCTGAAGGGTGGCAAGCCTGCTTCCGATGTCGAGGTGGAGCCGGTCGCCGTGGCTGCTGAATTGCCGGAAGACAAGCCGCACGCTTCGGGCGAGGTCCGCGCCGTCGTGCAGTCGCTGGTTATCAATGAGCCGGTGCGCTCCGGCCAGTCGATCATGTTCCCGGAAGGTGATGTCACCGTCATCGGTTCGGTCGCTTCGGGTGCGGAAATCATCGCCGGCGGTTCGGTGCATATTTACGGTGCGCTGCGCGGACGGGCCATGGCGGGTTCGCTCGGCAATGTCTCGGCGCGCATCTTCTGCCGCAAGCTTGAAGCGGAGCTTTTGGCCATCGACGGCGTCTACAAGGTTGCCGAGGACATTGACGACAAGCTGCGCGGCCAGCCCGTTCAGCTCTGGCTGGAAAACGATACGATCAAGGCCGCGAAGCTCGGCTGATAACAGAGAAACGAACAGGAACAGGAGAGAGCCATATGGGGAAGGTAGTCGTTGTAACTTCCGGCAAGGGCGGGGTCGGTAAGACCACCTCGACCGCAGCGCTTGGCGCCGCATTGGCGCAGAACAAAGAGAAGGTCGTAGTCGTCGATTTTGATGTCGGGCTGCGCAATCTCGATCTCGTTATGGGTGCTGAGCGCCGCGTGGTTTACGATCTCGTCAACGTCATCCAGGGCGACGCCAAGCTGACGCAGGCGCTGATCCGCGACAAGCGGCTCGAGACGCTGTTCCTTCTGCCGGCCTCGCAGACCCGTGACAAGGACAATCTGACGCCGGAAGGTGTCGAATGGGTCATCGCCGAGTTGAAGAAGCACTTCGACTGGGTGATCTGCGACAGCCCGGCCGGTATCGAACGCGGCGCAACGCTGGCCATGCGCCACGCGGATGTGGCTGTCGTCGTCACCAATCCGGAAGTCTCTTCGGTGCGTGACAGCGATCGCATCATCGGCCTGCTCGATTCCAAGACGCTGAAGGCCGAGCGCGGCGAGCGTATGGAAAAGCACCTGCTCCTGACGCGTTATGATTCCGCCCGCGCCGAACGCGGCGACATGTTGAAGGTGGATGACGTTCTCGAAATCCTTTCCATTCCGCTGCTCGGCATCATTCCGGAAAGCACGGATGTGCTGCGCGCTTCGAACGTCGGTGCGCCTGTCACGCTGGCGGATGCCCGTTGCGCGCCGGCCATGGCCTATTTCGACGCCGCCCGCCGCCTCTCCGGCGAGGATATTCCGGTCGTCATCCCGGGCGAGAAGCGTGGCATCTTCTCCAAGATCTTCGCAAGGAGGGCTGCATGAGCATCTTCAGTATCTTCCGTAAACAGAAGTCGGCACCGCTTGCGCGCGAACGCCTGCAGGTGCTGCTCGCCCACGAAAGGGCGTCGTCGGGAACCGATCTCGTCGCCGTTCTGCGGGAAGAAATTCTTAGCGTCATCGCCAAGCATGTACAGATAGACAATGACCGGGTGCATGTGAAAATGGATCGTGACGAACATGTCTCCATATTGGAGATCGATGTCGAAATTCCGTTGGGCGCCCATCTTCGCGCTGCATAAGGCACTTCATAAAAGACGCCGCCCGCCTCCGGGCGGCGTTTCTCATTCTGCCGTCGTATCCACAGGGCTTCGAAACGCTTCTGCCAGATCGCCGGGCAGCGGGCGTTTCAGGTTGATGCCATTCGGCGGGATCGGCGCGTTGAACCATTTGTCGTAGATTTTTTCGATTTCGCCGCTTTGATAAATCTGCCCCAGCGCTTCGTTGACGGCGTCCCGGAAACCGGTATCGCCGTGCCGCAGCATCAGGCCATAGGGCTGTGGCGGGGCGAGATATTCGTTCGAGATGACGTAATCTTCCGGCCTGCCGGTCTCGGCGATGAAGGATCGCAGGAGGATATCGTCCATGACGAAGGCAGAGGCGCGATTTTCCGTCACCATGTCGAAACTGCCCTCCGTGCTGTCATTCTGCAGGACGGCGATGTTCATTCCCAGTTTGCGATTGAGCACGTTGAGCTGGCTGATATTGATGGTGCCTGTCGTCACCACCACCGTTCGCCCGGCAAGATCGGCGACAGTGTTCAGGCCGCTTGATTTCAGCGCGACATAACGCGTGCCGGTGATGAAGTGGCTGTAGGAAAACCAAACGGCCTTGCGTCTTTCCTCCGTATTCGTGCTCGCCACGCATTCCAGGTCCATAGTGCCGTCATTGAGAAGCATGATGCGGTTGCTGGGCGTGCGCTTGACGAACTCAACCTTCAGTTCCGGCAGGGCGAGCTTTCTCTTGATGGAATCCGCCACGCGGAGGCAAAGCTCGATGCTGTAGCCGATAGGCTCCGGGCCGGTGCCCAGATAGGAAAAGGGAATATTGCGATCGGCAAAACCCAGCCGGATCGTGCCAGTCCTGGCAATGGTTTCAAGTGTCGGTGGTTGGGCATTGTCGCTGGCCGCCGCCACGGGCAGAAAGCTCAGGAAAAACAACAACAGCCACAATGTCGATCTCTGCATCGCGCATCTCCAGCTAAAACAATCCGTTAAAACATCGTCATCAAATCAATGCGGTTCGGCGTCTTGCGCTTTCAGTCCTGGTATTCGCTCGGATGGTCGTAGGCCTGTTTCAGGGATGCGGCCATTGGCAGGTTCAGGTTCATGCCGTTCGGCGGAATGGGTTTGGTGAACCACTTTTCATAAAGGCCGTGAATGGTCGAACTGGTGTAGATATGCCGAAGACTATCATTGACCGCCGCCTTGAACGCCGGGTCGTTCCGCCGGAAAACCAGACCATAGGGTTCGGGAGCGCTGAGCGTTTCCTCGGAGAGTGCATAAAGGTCAGGATTTTCCGAGGTCGCCGCCAGCGCCGCCAGCAATATGCCATCCATCACGAAGGCGGAGGCCTTGCCGGCAACAACGAGGTCGAAGGCTTCTTCATTGGTCTTGGTCGGCATCACCGAGATATTGAGGTTCTTCGCCCGGTTCACGGCGTTCAGCTGTTCGATATTGACGGTGCCGGAAGCGGATGTGACGGATCGCCCGGCGAGATCGGCAAGGCTTTTCAAATTGTCCTGCTTGCGGGAGAGAAACTGTGTCGCGGTCATGAAATTGGGATAGGAGAAATCGACGATCTTGCGACGTTCGCTATTATTGGTCGTGGCGGCGCATTCAATGTCGATCTGGCCGCTGCGGACAAGAATGAAGCGGGTCGCGGGCGTTGCCTTGACATATTCGAGCTCGATCTTGTCGAGCTTCAGCTTGCTGCGAATATCCTCGCTGATTGCCCGACAGAGATCGGTAGAGAAACCGGTGATTTCCCCGTTTGGCAATTGATAGGAAAAGGGCGGTTCGGCCTCGCGATAACCGATACGGATTTTTGCGGTTTTGGCAATCTGCTGAAGCGTGTCGCCTTCATCGGCGGCCTGCAGCGGGGTAACAGGAGCAAAGCATGTGAGGAAAAGGCAAAATACTGAAAGGCGCATTTTATGTCCTTTTGGTCGGCGGCTGGTTTCTCAAATCGCTTTTTGTGGTGGATGATAAGAACCCGGTGCCGACCGACCGGCATCGCCGTACTCGTCCTTGGCGGCCGGGGTAATAACGGCGCGGTTTTTGAGGATTCGGGCCAGAGGGGCAGGTTCAGCAAAATAATAGCCTTGCGCCTCGTCGCATCCCGAAAGCTTGAGGGCTTCGACCTGATCCCTGTTTTCAACGCCCTCGGCGGTCACCTTCAGGCCGATCTGCTCGGCCATGTCGATGATGGTGTTGACGATGGCCGAACACATGGGATTGGTGGGCAGGCCGGAGACGAATTCGCGGTCGATCTTGATCTTGTCGAAGGCGACATGGGTCAGCGTGCTGAGCCCGGCATAACCGGTGCCGAAATCATCAAGCGCGAGGCGGACACCTCTTTCCTTCAGCAGTTTCAGCGCTTTCGTACTGCTGTCACGCTCCAGCATCGCGGTTTCCGTGACTTCAAGCTCTAGCCGCTCGGCCGGGAAGCCGGATTTTTCCAATGCCCGGTCGACAACAGGGACGATATCGTCATTGGAGAGCTGAACGGCGGACAGATTGACGGCAAGCCGGATATCTTTCGGCCAGGTCATGGCATCCATGCAGGCCTGTGCCAGAACCCATTCACCCAATGGTTTGATGAAGTTGTTTTCTTCGGCGAGGGTGATGAAGCGGTCCGGGGTAATGAGGCCGAGTTTGCTGTGCCGCCAGCGGGCCAGCGCCTCGTAAGCGACGATGCGGCCGCTCTGCAGATTGACCACGGGCTGGTAATACAGCTCGAATTCCTGGTTTTCGAGCGCGGATTTCATGTCTATTTCCAGCGCATGCTTGTGCTTCGCCGCCATGTCCATGCCCGGCTCGTAAAACACGAAATAACCGCAGCCCATGGATTTTGCACGGTAAAGGCCAAGATCGGCATGTTGCAGAAGTTGTGTGGCCGATGTGCCATGGCCCGGCGCGCAGGCGATGCCGATGCTGGTATCGATGCTGATGGTGCTGCCTTCCAGGCTGAAACTGCGCGAGACCGCGTGCACCACCCGTGCCGCCAGCATCGCTGCATCGCTCTCGTAGTCGGCGTTTGTCGACTGGATGATCGCGAACTCGTCGCCGCCGAGACGGCTCACCATGTCGTTTTCACCGAGCACGGCGGAAATGCGCGAGGCCACCGCCACCAAGAGGGCATCGCCTGCGGCGTGTCCCAGCGTGTCGTTGACGGCCTTGAAGCGGTCGAGATCGAGCAGCATGACATTGAACGGCTGGCCTGACGCGGAAAGATGTTCCAGCCGGGTTTCCAGCATCTTCATCAGCAGCACGCGGTTGGGCAGTCCGGTCAGCGCATCGTGATGGGCCATATGTTCGAGTTGCTGCGCCATATCGCGTATCTGCCGCAGACGTCCGCGCTCCAGTACCGCCTCACGCAGCGTTTCGATGGCGGTCGCCATATCGCCGATCTCGTCCCGTCGTTCCTGAAACGGTGTGACGACGTCGGTTTCTTCGCGGGCAATTCGAAGTGTGGCCTGCACCAGCGCCGGGACCGGTTTGAGGAAATGCCGGGCAATGACGGTCACAAGCACGCCGGTGACGGTCAGGACCACGATCAGCGCGGCAAGCGAATTATAGATCAGCTTGCGCTGTGCGCCATAAAGCGCGTCCGAACCGCCGATGCTGACGGCGACCGCGCCGATGGGTTTCTTCGTTTCCGTGCTGATGATCGGTAGCAGGCCGATATAATGGCTGGACTCGCCGATGGTGGCAAAACCGGTCGAAAAACGCGCGGCAACTGCATCCCTCGAAAAGATGGGGTCGGTGGCAAGCGGTTTTTCGTTGTCGTCGGTGGCATTGTCAAAGGCCGCGGCGATCTGCCTGAAACCGGCATCGTCCTCGTCATAACGAAAAAGCCAGACGGCATTTTTTGTCTGGGCGCCGATGAGGGCGAGAACGTCACTAGGATTGAAGCCGGTAACGAGAATGGATCCGTCGTCGCCAATCGGCTTGTCGGTCAATATGCCGTTGACCTGTCCGTCCGCATCGGCGGTGACGCTGACATAGGTATAGATGCTGCGCAACGTCGCGCTGGCGATCTGTGAATTGACACGGGCCTGATTAAGCCATTGTTCGCTGGAGGCAGCCACGAACATGTACCAGCCGACAAGAGCGCCGATGCTGTAGGAAAAGATCACACCACCAAGGAATATCAGGGTTATCTTGCTGGCGAGCGAGCGCCGCCGCGAAAACCGGCCCATTTCCGGCTGCGTCGTTGAGCGAAGCGTTTGGCCGGGTTCAATCTGTCTATCTGTCCCCTGATAGGCAGTCTCTTCCATTCGCGATAGTCCCCCGCGATGTCGCGTTATAATTGTTTTATGGAATTTTTATAGGGCATGTATTTTGGCGGTGTCTGCTAAATAATTCAACAAAGTTTAGATGCGATTAAGAATTAGTCCGTCTTTTTATAGTCGTTGCTGATACGCTGCGTCACGGGTCTATACCTGTGGTTGAAAAAAACCGGTCTGCCGGAAACGCAGCGCGGGGTTATTTTACGCCGCCGGGTTGATCATGGCTGTAGTGATTGGCCTTGCCAAGTGGCCGAGAAACGGCATGTTGAGCGCGACATGCGGGTTTCAGGGAAGATATCATGGCTCACCGGGGCAAAAACATCGCGCAGCTTTCCGTTCTTATCCAAAGCGGCCATCTCGATCCGCGCGCCTTGGCGGAGGAGACGCTGGATGCGATCGGCAAAGACGATGACCAGGCGATCTTTGTCAGCGTAACATCGGCGCGGGCCATGGCGGAGGCGGAAAGCGCCTCGAAACGCATTCGCGAGGGCCGTTCCTGCGGCGTTCTCGATGGCATTCCGGTGGCCTGGAAGGATCTGTTCGATCTCGAGGGGATGCCCACGACTGCCGGGTCGAAGATATTGTCGGATGATGCGCCTGCGTCCCGCGATGCGGATGTGGTGGCGGCGCTGAAGCAGGCCGGAATGGTTTCCATCGGCCGCACCAATATGAGCGAGTTCGCTTTTTCCGGTCTCGGCATCAACCCGCATTACGGTACGCCGCGCAATCCCGTCTCCACCGATGGCCATCGCCTTCCGGGTGGTTCGTCCTCGGGAGCGGGCGTTGTCGTCGCCGCCGGTCTGGTGCCGGTGGCTATCGGTACGGATACGGGCGGATCGGTGCGCATTCCGGCCGCCTTCAATGGCGTGGTTGGATATAAGGCGAGCCGTGGCCGCTATTCGATGCTTGGGGTTTATCCTCTGGCGAAAAGCCTCGATTCGCTCGGGCCGCTTACCCGCACCGTGCAGGACGCCGTCTGGGTGGATGCCGCCATGCACGGCAGGACGGCTGCGGATTTGGCGCGCATGCCTTTGTCCGGCGTGTCGCTGGTGAGGCCGGAAACGGTGGTTTTTGATGGCATCGAGCCGGGCGTCGCGGCCGCATTCGAACAGGCGGTGGAACGGTTGGTCCGTGCCGGCGCTTCGGTTCGGCGGCAGGCATTTCCGGTTTTTTCGGAATTGTTCGATCTCATCAGGGAAAAGGGCGCGCTGGTGACGGCGGAAGCCTTTTCCCTGCACAAAGCCCGACTTGAAGGTGCCGACGCCGCGCGCATGGACCCGCGCGTGGTCGTGCGAACAAGGCTCGGAGCGAATATCTCCATGCCTGATTACATCGCCATCATCGAGGCGCGCGACCGGATGACGGCGGCGTTTTCCGCCATGATCAGCAGGGACGAGATTCTGATTTCACCGACATTGCCACATGTCGCGGCCAAGGTGGCGCCGCTGGTTGAAAATGACGATGCCTTTTTCGCGATGAATGCCAAGACCTTGCGTAACACCCAGATCGGCAATTTCCTGGATCACTGTGGCGTGTCTATTCCCTGCGGAACCGGCGAGGCAGGCATGCCGGTCGGCCTGCTGCTTTCGGGCCTGCATGGAACGGACGACCGTCTGCTGGGTGTTGCGATGGCTGCGGAAGAAATTATCCGCGACTGGTAAGATGGAAGAGCGGCCCTTCAGGGCCGCTCTCGATGCAACCGTTAGCGTGCGGCCCAGTTGGCGCCGCGGCGGAACATGGTCTTCATCTGCGGCACGGAAAATTCCTTGGCCTGATGGCCGAGTGCCGAATAAAAGACGCGGCCCTTGCCGTATTTGCGCTTCCAGACGACCGGCATCACCACGCCGTCGATCCACCAGGCGTGATCGCCGGTGAATGTCGTTGTCGCCAGGACCTCGTTCGAGGGGTCGACGTGCATGTAATATTGTTCCGACGTATAGGGGAAATCGGAAATCCCCTCCATCAGCGGATCATCCGGCCGGGTGATATTGACCGTGTAATCGATGATATTGCCGGGATGGGCGACCCACTGGCCGCCGATCATGAACTGATATTCCACACATTCGCGGAAACTGTCGCCTGCACCGCCATGGAAGCCGGCAATGCCGACGCCGTTTTCGACGGCGGCCGTCAGGTTCTTGATTTCTTCCTTCTCGATCTTCGACATGGTGACGATCGGCACCACAAGGCTGAGATCATGCACTGAAGGATCGGCGAAGGCTTCGGTGCTATGCTCGACATAGACCTTGAACCCGTCTTCCTCCAGAATGTCCTTGACGATGGTGGCGCATTCCTGTGGCTCGTGGCCACTCCAGCCGCCCCAGACGATGAGTGCTTCGCGCATTTATTTCCTCCTCAGGATTATTTGCCGAGCTGGCCGTCGACCAGCGATGTTTCAAGCGGAGCAGGGCGCTCCACCTTGGTGGTGATGGAAACGGTGGTGCCACTGTCCGATGCCGTCTGGAAAGCTTCCATGACCTCCAGGACATGTAGCGCAAGATCGCCATTGGCGCGGTGCGGACGGTTTTCGCGGATCGCATGGGCCATGTCCGCGACGCCGATCGAGCGGTAATTGCCGTCGGCATAGGGGGATGACAGCGCTTGCGGTTCGAACTGGCCGCCCTTTTTCAGCAATTGCACCTCGCCGCCAAAGTGGTTGGGGTCCGGCACGATCAGTGTGCCTTCCGTGCCGTAGATTTCCAGCGGCACATGTTTATGGCCGGCCACGTCGAAGCTCATGCCCACCTGCACCACGGCGCCGTTCTCAAACGCCAGCACGCCGGAAACATGGGTGGCGACATGAACGGGGATTTTTTCGCCGTTCTTCGGTTCGCTGGTGATAAGGCGCTCGTTGCGCGGCGCAATGGCAAAACCCGCGACCTTGGCGACCGGGCCGAACAGATTGACGAGATCGGTGATGTAATAGGGGCCCATGTCCAGCATAGGCCCGCCGCCAACCTCGTAATAGAAGGCGGGGTTGGGGTGCCAGCGCTCATGGCCGGGGCACATGAAAGTGGCCGTTCCGCCGACCGGCTGGCCCAGCACGCCCTCGTCGATCAACCGGCGTGCTGTCTGGTGGCCACCGCCGAGGAATGTATCCGGGGCCGAGCCGATACGCAGGCCCTTTGCTTTTGCCGCATCCGCAAGACGTTTGCCTTCGGTGAAATTGATGCCCAGCGGTTTTTCGGAATAGGCATGTTTGCCGGCGTCCAGCGCTCGCAGACCCACTTCCACATGCGCCTTGGGGATCGTCAGGTTGACGATGATTTCCACTGAAGGGTCAGAAAGAAGCGCGTCGACGCTTGTTGCCTGAAGGCCAAATTCTGCCGCGCGGGCCTTCGCCACCTCCTCGTTCATATCCGCCAGACCGCGAATATCGAGAATTGGAAACGAGGCCATGGCCTTGAGATAGGCGCTGGAAATGTTGCCGCAGCCGATGATGCCGATACCGACCTTTTTCATGTGATTCCTCCCGTAAATCAGAAATGCCGAATCCTGTGCACGAGCCTTTCGGCTAGAGCGCCGGCCCCGTGGTGTTCCATGGCGATTCGTAAAGTTCATAAAGCGCGACGGCCGCAGCTCCCTGCGCCCATAAGTCGTCGCTCGCAATGTCAAAAACCAGCTCCGCTACGCCGGCCAGTGATGGCGGCACGGCGGCATTGTAGCTGTTGCGAATGCTGGTGATGAAGGGCTCGCCAAGCTCCAGACTGGAGCCCGTGATGATGACTCGCGGCGGCGCAAACAGCGTGACGATATTGGCAAGTGTCAGGCCAAGGGCCGCACCGGCGCGTAGCGCTGCGGCGATAAGATCGTGGTCTTCCGCCGCAATCAGCGCATGGGCATGCTGCATGCCGCGACCAAGCCGGATCGCTTCGGCAAAACGCCCGTCCACCGGGCGCGAGCCAAGAATGGCATTTTCGCCCGCCTGGCTCGCCAGCCGCACCGTGCCTTCATTGGCAAGGCCGATGACGAGGTCGCCGAGATTGTGGCTGAGGCCGCCCGCACCGCGGAAGAGCTGGTTCTGATGTAGTACGCCCAGCCCAAGCGTCTGTTCGAGTGAAATCAGCACCATGTCTTCCAGATCGCGCGCATGGCCGAACCAGTGGTGGGCGAGCGTGATGGCGTGGGCGTCGCTTTCGATGATGGTCGGGGAATTCAGCCGCGCCGTCATTTCCTCGGCGAAATTGACGTTTACTTCCCGCAGGATAGGGCTGCTGCGGATCCTGCCGGTGCGATGTTCGATGACGCCTGGCAGGCCAAGGCAGACCATGTCCACATCTTCCAGCGACAGTCCGGCATCGACCACGCAACGTCGCACCCCGTCTTCCACCAGATCGGCAATCACGCCGATCGGCTGGCGGTCGACGCGGATCGGCAGGGCAAGAGTGGACAGCACATTGCCGCAGAAATCGGTGACGACGAAAACCATGCGGTTCGCGGCGATCTTGGCGCCCACCACGCGGGCGGCGTCCGGGTTCAGCTCCAGCATCACGCGCGGTCTGCCGCGTGCGCCTTCGGTGCGGATATCGCCGATATGGCGGGTAAGGATAAGCCCGTCATCCAGCAGCGAGGCGGTGATCGCCGAAACGGTCGTGGTGGAGAGCTGCGTTCTTTCGCTGATTTCCACCCGCGAGATCGGCCCGTGGCGGCGGATGCTGTCCAGCACGCTCAGCCTGTTGATCGCGCGCATCAATTCTGGGTCTGCGGTCTTCATGGTGTCCTGCTGCGATCAATGCCGTTGCTTCCCGATTTATATCGGAATGCGGATTAAATAACGGGGTGGGGGTGGGGTGTGTCAAGCGCCAAGCGCAAAAAATCGGCATTGTGCCTTGACAATGAGCGAACCCTGATATGAATTAATCCGCATTGGGGAATAAATGAGGAAATCCCCGAGGGAGGATCACCATCATGACGATTTGGCACGCAGGCGCAAGCCTGGGCGGCAGGCTGACAGGCTTTGCCACAACGACAAGTATTGCTCTCATGCTCGGCGCCGTAAGCGCCTCGGCCGCGACGGTCGTTAAATGGATGCATGTGGAGCTTGACCCGAAATCCGTGGCTGTCTGGGAGGAGATTGCCAAGGAATATGAGGCCAAGCACCCCGATGTCGATGTTCAGCTGCAGTTCCTTGAAAACGAGGCCTTCAAGGCAAAATTGCCGACGCTGCTGCAATCCAACGACGTGCCTGACTTCTTTTACAGCTGGGGCGGGGGCGTCCTTGAGGAGCAATCCAAGACCGGTGCGCTGAAAGACCTGACCGAAGTTTTCGATGCCGATGGCGGCAAGCTGCGCCAGGCCTATAATGCCTCCGCAATCGACGGCCTGTCTTTTGACGGCAAGGTCTGGGCCGTGCCGTATCGGGTCAGCCTCGTCAGCTTCTTTTACAACAAGGAGCTGTTCGCCAAGGCGGGCGTGAAGGCCGAGGATATAAAGACCTGGGCGGATTTCAGCACAACAGTCAAGAAGATCAAGGACGCGGGCATCGTGCCGATAGCCGGCGGTGGCGGTGAGAAATGGCCGATCCATTTCTACTGGAGCTACCTCGTCATGCGCAATGGCGGGCAGCCCGTGTTTGACGCCGCCCGCAAGGGCGAAGGCGAAGGCTTCATGGACCCTGCCATCATTAAGGCGGGTGAGCAACTGGCCGAGTTCGGCAAGCTCGAACCTTTCCAGCCCGGTTATCTCGGCTCCACCTGGCCGCAGGCGCTCGGCGTCTTCGGGGACGGCAAGGCAGCGATCATTCTCGGCTTCGACAATACCGAGGCCAACCAGCGCAAGAATGCCGGCGACGGCAAGGGGCTCGCCCCTGAAAATATCGGCCGTTTCGCATTCCCCGTCGTCGAAGGCGGTGCCGGCAAAGCCACCGATACGCTGGGCGGCCTGAACGGTTGGGCGCTCACCAAGAACGCTTCCAAGGAAGCGATCGATTTCGCGACCTTCCTGACCAGCAAGGCAAGCGAAGAAAAGATGGCGACCGCTGGCATGATCCTGCCGGTTGCAACGGGCGCTGCCGGTGCGGTGAAAAACCCGCTGCTCGCGGATTCCGCCAAGCAGCTTGCCGCCTCCACCTGGCACCAGAACTTCTTCGACCAGACACTGGGCGCCGCCGTTGGCCGCGTCGTCAACGATGTCTCGGTCGAGATCGTTTCCGGCCAGATGACCGCAGAGGAAGGCGCCCAGCAGATTCAGGACGCATTCGAACTGCGCTGATCTGACGATTTCCATGGTGGCGCCGCCGAATATGCGGCGCCGCCTATCTGCCTCCATGAAAGCGGATAGAGATGACGGATATTTCCATGACTTCTGCGTCCAGACCGGCGCGGCGCGCGGCAAAGCGCAAGCAAAGCTCGGTCGCACATGACCGGGCGTTGACCCTGCTGGTGTTTCTGCCGCCGGCACTTCTGCTCTTTACCCTGTTCGTCATCCTGCCCATGGGCGAGGCGGCGTGGTACAGCCTTTATCGCTGGAACGGATACGGCACGCCGACCGATTTCGTGGGCTTGAAGAATTTCCAGGTCCTGTTCGGCAATGCCGCCTTCTCGCAGGCCCTGATGAATAACGGACTGATCATCCTCATCTCGATCTTGATCCAGATTCCGCTGGCGATCTGGCTCGCCATGATGCTGGCGCACCGTATTCCCGGCGTCGTCGCCTTCCGGCTGGTGTTCTTTTTGCCCTATGTTTTGGCTGACGTTGCGGCGGGTCTGATCTGGCGTTTCGTTTACGATGGTGATTACGGTCTTTTCGCCGCCATCTCCAATTTCTTCGGCTTCGCCAATCCCTACGTGCTGGCCGACAAGGACGTGGCGATCTATGCCGTGCTCGGCGTCATCGTCTGGAAATATTTCGGTTTCCACATGATGCTGTTTATCGCCGGGCTTCAGTCCGTCGACAAAAACGTGCTGGAAGCGGCTGAAATCGACGGTGCATCAGGCTGGCAGAAATTCCGTTACGTCACGCTGCCGATGCTTGGCTCCACGGTGCGCCTTTCCGTGTTCTTTGCGGTCATCGGCTCGCTGCAGCTGTTCGACATGATCATGCCACTCACCGGCGGTGGCCCCTCCAACTCCACGCAGACCATGGTCACCTTCCTTTACACCTACGGCGTCATGCGCATGCAGGTGGGGCTTGGCAGCGCGGTCGGCGTCGTTCTCTTCGTCATCTGCGTGACGCTCGCCTTCGGTTACAAAAGGATTTTCATGCGCCATGACTGACACATCCACCTCCGTCCGCATGCCGCTGCAAACCAAGCTCTACCTTTATATTTCGCTGAGCCTGATTGCGGCCATCGTGCTCATCCCGCTTCTGACAACGGCACTTGGCGGCTTCAAGACGCTGGGGGACTTGCGCGTCAACCCTTTCGGCATTCCGGCCGAATGGCAATGGGCCAATTACGGCGATATTCTCTTCGGCAAACGCTACTGGCTGCAAATCTTCAATTCGCTTGTCATCGCGCTGTTGACGGTGTTCCTGACGCTGACCGTCTCGGCCATGGCGGCTTTCACCTTCGCGCATGTGAAGTTTTTCGGCTCGTCCTTCCTTCTCAATTATTTCCTGCTGGGGCTGATGTTCCCGGCGGCCACCGCCATTCTGCCGCTGTTCATCCGTATTCGCGATCTCGGCCTGCTCGATACCTATTGGGGCGTGGTTCTGCCGCAGGTGGCCTTCGGGCTGGGCATGAGCATCCTTCTGTTCCGCAATTACTTCCGTAATCTGCCGGACGAGCTGTTCCAGGCAGCCTTCGTGGACGGCTGCGGTTATCTACGGTTCTTCTGGCATATTTCCGTGCCGCTTTCGCGGCCGATCGTGGCGACCGTTGGCATCGTTTCGTTTGTCGGCAGCTGGAACAGCTACATCCTGCCGCTGATCATGCTGAATTCGGAATCGAAATATCCTTGGCCGCTCGGCATCATGGTCTATCGCGGCGAATTCGGCACCGAATGGCAACTGGTGCTCGCCTTCATCACGCTGACGATCCTGCCGACCGTCATCGTCTTCTTCCTCGCCCAGAAACACATCATCGCGGGCCTGACGGCCGGTGCCGTCAAATCGTGACTTGAAAGGAGCAAAATATGGCTTCCGTCGAACTTAGGGATATCCGCAAGTCCTATGCCGCACTCGATGTCATTCACGGCATCTCGCTTGATATAGCCGACGGCGAATTCATCGCGCTGGTCGGGCCTTCGGGCTGCGGCAAGTCCACGCTGCTGCGCATGATCGCCGGGCTGGAGGAAATCACCGATGGGGATATTCTCATCGGCGACAAGGTAGTCAATTCCATGACCCCGCGAGAACGCAACATCGCCATGGTGTTCCAGTCCTATGCGCTTTATCCGCATATGACGGTGGCCGAAAACATGGGCTTCAACCTGAAGCTCGCCGGCCAGCCGAAAAACGTCATCGAGGAGCGCGTGGCGGAAGCCGCCCGCATGCTCGATCTTGGCAAGCTTCTGGATCGCAAGCCCTCGCAGCTTTCCGGCGGCCAGCGACAGCGTGTCGCCATGGGTCGCGCGGTGGTGCGCAACCCGGCCGTCTTCCTGTTCGATGAGCCCCTGTCCAATCTGGATGCCAAGCTGCGCGTACAGATGCGTAGCGAAATCAAGGCTTTGCACCAGAAGGTCGGCACGACCTCCATCTATGTCACCCATGACCAGATCGAAGCCATGACGCTGGCGGACCGGGTGGTGGTGCTCAATCACGGCCGCATCGAACAGCAGGGCACGCCGCTCGAGCTTTACAAGACACCCGCCAATCTCTTCGTTGCCGCCTTCATCGGCTCACCCGCCATGAATCTCATCGAAGGCGTGGTCGACGGCGAGGGGGACCAGCCCGCCGCCCGGCTGAAGGATGGAACCGCGATCCGCATCGCCGCCTCCAGAAAGGTCAAACGTGGCCAGCCGGTGACGATTGGCTTGAGACCGGAACATATCGGCTCGAGCATCGGCGGCGATATTGCGCTATCCGGACGAACGGTGCTGGTGGAACCGACCGGCGCGCAGACGCATGTTGTCTTTGAACTGGCGGGTGATCAGGTGACGGCGGTGGTGGATGGCGAGCAGCCGGTGAAGGTCAATACGCCCTTCGCCACCACCGTGCATCATGAGCGTGTGCATGTCTTCGACAGGGCGAGCGGCCTGGCGCTTTAAGCGCCATGTGCATTTTTAGTGGAGTGCGAAAATTTTTTTGTCCCTCCGCTTTTGGGGCTTGTTTGAAAACTACGAGCGGTTAGCTTGGCGCTGGAGAAAAAAGCGTGTTACCGCGCAACTGTATCGATGCAGGAGGAGATTTTAATGAGAACGATCAAGGGCCCGGGTCTTTTTCTCGGTCAGTTTGCCGGTGATGTTGCCCCCTTCAACAGCTGGGATGCCATCACCAAATGGGCGGCGGAAAAAGGTTATGCCGGCGTGCAGGTGCCAAGCTGGGCGGGCCAGCTGATCGATCTCAAAAAAGCGGCGGAATCGAAAGATTATTGCGACGAGTTCGCGGGTGTGGCGCGCCAGAATGGCGTGGAAGTCACCGAGCTTTCCACCCACCTGCAGGGCCAGCTCGTTGCGGTTCACCCCGCTTATGACGAAGCCTTTGATGGTTTTGCCGCACCGGAAGTGCGCGGCAACCCCAAGGCGCGCCAGGAGTGGGCGGTAGAGCAGGTGAAGCTTGCGCTGAAAGCCTCGAGGAATCTCGGCATCAAGGCGCATGCGACCTTTTCCGGCGCGCTTGCCTGGCCGTTCGTCTACCCGTGGCCGCAGCGACCGGCCGGTCTGGTGGAAACCGCCTTTGACGAGTTGGCGAAACGCTGGACGCCGATCCTTGATTATGCCGATGAGCATGGCGTCGACGTCTGCTACGAAATTCATCCCGGCGAAGATCTGCATGACGGCGTCACCTTCGAGATGTTCCTGGAGCGGGTGAAGAACCATCCCCGCGCCAACATGCTCTACGACCCCTCGCATTACG